>Ga0247841_10000437_pt1 | contig 107688 bp, 96 predicted proteins | sample LaCruzMarch2015__2_FD_192410 | JGI IMG/M metagenome (GOLD analysis project Ga0247841, IMG submission 192410) | Freshwater microbial communities from meromictic Lake La Cruz, Castile-La Mancha, Spain - LaCruzMarch2015_18m | ecosystem: Environmental > Aquatic > Freshwater > Lake | place: Spain... | reverse complement strand
TTTGTTTTTAAAATCTTCGTATGTCAAATCTTCACTATAAATATATCTTCTATCACCTACTCCATCATCAACCTCCCAAAATACATTTGCTCTATTATCCCAACTTTTTTTTAATTCTTCCTCACTTGTTATTAAACCATTTCCTCCTTTCATTTGTTTTTTATATCTTCGTGTTGTTTTATTTTTACGAGTTCTACGAGATTTATTATTTCTTTTACGATATCTGCGACTTTTAATAGGCATTATAGTATATCTAAATATATTTTATTTTTATTCAATTTTATAATTTATTCGTTAAATTACTTAAAAATAAAATATTTAGGAATATTATAAAGGATGTCTGTAAAAGAAAAACCACCTGACGACTTTTTCAAAGGAATTAAACTTTCCTTGAAAAGTGTCTTGAAACATCCTGATATAAATACACCGAAAATAACGAATGCTGTTATTCTTTGTAATAAAATAGTAATTAATGTTTTACTTTTTATGAAATTATATTTATTGAATTACTATGAAACAAATAAAACTTTACCAGTTATAGATAAGGTATTTGTGAATTCGTGTATGAAAATTATGTGTAATGAAAAACCACAAGGAAGACCTGCGAAGAAAGAAATTAAAGAACTCAAAGATAATTTAACCGCATTTTACAAAACTGATTTTGAACCACTTATCCAAAAAGATACACTTGAATATACACATATGAATACTATTTTAGATTATTTAACAATTGATATTCTTACGATGTATGAGAATAACATTAAAAATCATTTTGTTGAATATGTAGAACGATATGTAAATGTGGTTTGGAAAAAGAAATTTATTATAAGTAAAATAAGAAAAATGAATATTACCAAAAAAGCAAAAGATGCAAAAATAAACAAATTATGTAATCAGTTAAGAAAAATCAAAAATGATTTATTAAATGTAGAAACAACACAATACAAATCCCATATTTCGTATCATTCATGGATTAATCAACAAAAACAATTCATTACACCAAATAAAACATTCAAGAAAAATTTATATTATGATTTAATGTGTAGTCCTATGGATTATTTCCCTTGTATGATTAAAATGATGAAACAAGTAGAAAAAGAAGAACAAACAATTTGTAATGTATTCCCTATGCGTAATGAAATTATACCAAAACACATAAGATTAGATACAACTACATTAGTGCATCTTCTTATGACGAAAAAACAAGGAAACAAAAGTGATTATTTAACAGAAGGAAATTTGAAACGAAATGAAAATAAAATTTGGGAATTCTTTTTTAGAACTGAAAGAAAATGTTTCCATAAAAAACATTATGAATTTCACCATATGATAGAAACAGATGGAATTAGTTGTTCTTTGTTATTATTACGAAAGGACTTAATTGGAAAGAAACTACCTATGATGAAAAAAGGAATAAATAATGAAGAATATATTGATGAAGTAAAAGATTATTCACAACTACAAAATAAAAAGATTGTATCCATAGACCCAGGAAAATGTGATTTAATTTTTTGTGTAGATGCCGATAATAAAGAAGCAAATAAGTTTAGATATTCACAAGACCAACGAAGAAAAGAAACCAAGAAAAAGAAGTTTTCCAAGATACAATTACAAATGAAAAAGGAAAAAATAAATGGAAAAACAATAATAGAATGGGAAACTGAATTATCAAAATTAAATCGTAAATCACTTAACATAACAAAATTTAAGGAATATATACAAAAGAAGAGTGAAATAAATGGTATGTTATTCAAGTTTTATGAAAAACACATTTTTAGAAAATTACGATTACAGAGTTATAGAAATACAAAGAAAAGCGAACAAAAAATGTTAAATAATTTTAAACGAATTTTTGGTAATGAAAAAGAAGTAGTAGTTTGTTTTGGAGATTACGAACAGAAACAACAAATGAAATACAAGGAGGCAACCAAAGGAAAAGGAATGCGAACACTTTTTAGAAAAGCAGGTTTTCAAACTTATTTGGTTGATGAATTTAGAACCAGTTGTAGATGTTCCAAATGTGAAATAGGTATTTGTGCAAAGAATATGGTAATGGAAAATCCAAGACCATACAAAACAGGAAACATTATCGTCCATGGACTGATTTGTTGTAAGAACGGATGCGGTTATTGGAATAGAGATGTGAATGGTGCTACAAATATTTATAAAATTGCTTATAATGCGATAAATAATAAAGAAAGACCAAATTATTTATCAAGAAGCAATAACTTATCAGGGTTTTTAGAAGAATTCCCAAAATCAAAATTTACATGCCTTGAAATAGGCAAACCTTGAAGTTTCCTTTCATTTTATACAGAAAGGTGCGGTTTTAAATCTTCAAGGGTGTAAATAATTCAGATATAATTATAGATTATAGTAATGCCAATATTTATAATGTTGAAAGTTGTTCAAAATATGATTCTTTTTCAAGAAAGCACATATATATATCTTCGTCTATTTATAAACCATATTTTATAAAAGAAAATAGAAATATAATAACATTAACTACCTTTATTAATATAAATAATCCTAGAAGATTAAAACTATTAAAAAATATTTGTGATGAAAAAATAAAACATACAAATATTAATAACTGCTTTAAAGAAAACGTTATGCAATACATATTAAAAAATACTAAGATTCTTATAAATATTCACCAAACACCTTATCATCATACTCTTGAAGAACTAAGAGTATTGCCTGCATTAGAGTGTGGTGTGATTGTTATTTCTGAAAAATCTCCACTAATTGAAATTATACCTTATAGCAATTTAATTATTTGGACAAGTTATGATGATATAATTGAAAAAACTAAAGAAGTTATCAATAATTATGATTCTTTTCATGATAAAATATTTTCAACAGAAAATATATATACAATTTATAATCTTAAAAAAAGAAATTATCATGTTTTACAAAATATGATTTTAGAAAAATCTTCATTTGTGTAAAGGTGTAAGAATATATAATACATAATATATTATATATTTATATATTTATTTATAAATTTGAAGATATTATCCAATAAGTTATGCCGTTGTATTACACTTTGCACATCAAATATGCGAAGGTGTAAAAAACGCAGTAAATAGTTGGTGCCTTTTTTTCAGTTATTTTTGCATGACCAAATAAATACCTATGCAAGTAAGAATAATTCCGAACATCTGTTTCCAAGTATATTTTTCACCAAACATAAATACACCTACTACAATGAGAACGATGATTGAGCCGGTTTTCAAAAGTATATTATTAATAAGCGGTGTATTATGATTCTTATCTAATTCATAAAGAAGGAGAGAAGATACTACCAATAAAAAAGAAATAATAAAAATACACGCAAAATGTGAATGTTTTAGTTTTTGATAATTAGAAATCATTTCTTTGGTCGATTGTTTCGTTTCGAAAAACAAAAAAACAATAATCATCAAGATAAAAACGAAAAAAGTACTTAAATAGAAATATTCACGTGGATTCAATGTATTCAATACGTGTTTTCTAAAATAGGGGTTCATTGATTTCAAAAAAGTAGTTCCAAGTAAGTAATTATACATTGATTGGATGATTTGAAAAAGAGTTACTAAGAATATATAATAGGTCAATATTATATCTTCAAAAAAATCTAAAAAACTTTAGTAAATTGTACATATTATATAAATTATATATTTATATAAAATAGATAATGTCCGATTTAAAAAATACACAAGTAATGAATGTCAATCCAAATGTAAATATCAATGTTTTAAACGCACAAGAAAAAGTAGAATGCCCTTCTGAAATCCATAAACAAACCAATGAACGAATTTATAATCGTAATATTCCTTCTCAAATGTTACAACCATACATTGATGTCCGTCCCGTAATGACAAAATATTCTTATTTACCAATTGTTGACCCTCGTAAAGAAGTAAATACTCGTCTTATTCAAACCCCTACCTATAATGTTCATGAAGTATTTAATCCTGGAAATACCCAATCTCCTTGGGCTGGTTTTGCTTCCAATGTAAATACCGAAAGTGTATTAAGAAATCAAGTATTTGCTTTACAAAAATGTAGTCAATCCGTTTATGTACCTGATAGTAATAGTGATTTATACCACGTTGCTTTTCACCCCAAACCGGTGCCTTATCCAGATTCATTATTATTTCAACAAGAGAAATTCTGTTCTTTCAATCCAAATCCGAATCCAAAGGAAATTGGTTACGCAACCTTTCACAATTCTACAAGAGTACAAGTTCGTAATATGACCGATCCATCTGCCTAATTGGTGAATTCTTCAAAGGTATAAAATGTGACATGCCTCTTTAGAGGCGTCTCCATTCAAGTCATTTATCGGTAACAGTTGCCTTTTTACATTTACAATGGGGAGCATAAAAGCGTACCATTGTAAATGTAAAAGTGTGTATATATTTATAAAATATCAAATATATAAATGTCGAATCTTGATATTATTGATAATATTAATGTTAAAGATAACGTCAAATCCAATACTAAGAAAAAAGAAAAAAAAGAGACAAAAGAGAGAAAAGAGAGAAAAGAGAAAAAGTTAGAATTCGAAAAAATAGAAGAAACAAATAAAAATTTGGAAGAAGACAACGATATTATAAACAAATCAAATCAAATCGTACAAGATATTACGATTGAATATTTATTAAGCGGTTCGTTGAATAAAATGAATCATTCCATTTCAAAACCTACTCCTTTCAAAAATAAAAAATTCTATCGAAAAAGGTTGATTCAATTGACCAAAGATTTATTAAATGAAGAGGAAAGTCAAGAAAACCCAGTTTACCATCCAGATATTTATCGTTCCTTTTATAAATATATCAATACGAGTATTGACTATTTTCAAACCATTGACCGAAACGATATTATTCAGGAAGATTATAAAGATTTAGAAGAAGGAGAAGGAGAAGAAGATTTATTTCCTGAATTCAACGATGATTTAGAATATCATGGAACAATGGAACAAGCCAATAAACAAATGATGCGTCAAATTAATATGAAAAATTATACCTTGGACGGATTGGTCAAACGCACCGTGATTAAAAAAGAAGAACCGATTTTACCGAAAAAGAAAAAAATCAATTTAAAAGATCCAGAATTAAAGAATAAAGGAGTTGGTAAAAAGAATAATATCACGAATAATTAGGAAGACTTCATTCATGAAAACCAAAACCATTCGAAGGAGAGAAAAAAGAGGGTTACAAGAAAGAAAAACAAGAAAAAGAAAAAGAAAAATCGGAATCATTCCCCTCGAAAAAGTGAATTGTAGTCCCAAAGATAAAAAAGAATTGAATGATTTTACTTGTTACAAAAACAAAGATTTACATAAAATGCGTAATTTATGGAATGCGCGTCATCCAGACCATCTAATCAAAACGAATTCTCCTTTAGAAATTCACAATCAACTTGCCCTGTTTATGAAAGATACATGTAACAAAGAATCGTGTTGGTTAAAACAAAATTTTATTCAAGAAAGCGGTTTAAAAAAAGAAATTGCAGATTCGTTTGCACCAACCGCTCCAAAAGAATGGAAGAAAAATCCGAATGAATGGTTGTCAAGTGTAGATATTCATAAAGTAATGAAACAATACGAAAAAGCATACAAATGTTTTGATTTTATCGGTCCATCTCCTATTGATTTTGACGTAAAAAAAATGTACGGGGATTGTGTTTGGGAAGAATTATGTCATTTCAATCTACAAAAAGAAATAGATAAAGGAAAATTCAAAATTGGCATGGTTTTCAATACCGACCCGCATTATAAACCAGGGAGTCATTGGATTAGTTTATTTGTCAATATAAAAAAGGGGCAAATTTTCTTTTTTGATAGTGGCGGAGATAAAGCACCAAAAGAAATTATTAAGTTAGTTGACCGTATCATTCAACAAGGGAGAGAATTAAAAAAACCGATCCATTTTAAATTCGACGAAAATTATCCGATTGAACATCAATATGGGAATACAGAATGCGGTGTTTATTCTCTCTTTTTTGTTGTTCATATGTTGGTAGACAAAGTAACTGCTCAATATTTAAAAACACATCGTATATCAGACAAAGCGATTGAAAAATATCGAAAAGTATTTTTTAATGATGGGTTGTAAAACTTTTTATTTTATATAAAATAATAAATATAAACATATTCTTATATTTATTATATTTATTATCTAAGATCGATAAAGAATGACTGATTTTTTAAAAGAAAACAATGTACGATTATTATGGGAGGTCTTAATGGATGCGGATATTCTACGTTCCAAACCCAAAGAATTCATTGAATACATTCTAGAAATTTTTCAAAAAAATCTAGTTCCTTTTTACGAAAACGAGAGAAAGATAACACAACAGACCTTGGTAACCTTCAATAAAAAATATATTTCTTTTATGATGGACATAATTCTTCAAGTGGATCTAAATAGTAAAAATACGAATAAACCAAAAAATCCGATAAATTCACAAAAAAAAGACTTGATTACCTATGAAGAAATCCAAGAAGAGAGAAAATCCGTTTTTGAACGTGATTTCAATAAAAAACAAGAGGAATTTAAACAAGCGGTTACCTTACCTACCCCACCCGTACCTCAATTCGGCGATAAATTAGAAGAAGAAAAACCGCCTATCAGTGAATTGGAACGACGTATTCAACAAACAGTGAAGGAGAGAAATTTTGATTTGCTTTCGACCAATCATAATGTAAAAAACGCAAGTGATTGGTTGAATCCCCAAGAAACATCTGTGAAAAAAGAGAAAGGAATATCGAATTCGATGGAAAACAAAATAAAATATATTAAAATCGAAGAACCATTAGTCAAAGAAAATATTATTCAACCGATACAATTATATGGATTAGAAAGCAAACATATTCAATGGAGTGAAAATCTAGAAGAATCTTATTATATTCCAGATATAGAGACAAATAAAAAGACACCTACCGATGATATTTTCTCAAAATTAAAAATGATACCTTCATTTACAAGAGAAAATGCTAAGGAAACAAATTATTTATTGAAAGATGTAAGAATTCAACAATTAGAAGAGGAAGTGCAAACACTTTATCAAAAAATAGACGATATACGTTTAACCGTGGAAGAGATAAAAAATATGATTACACTAGATAAAATAAAAATTGAAAGTTGAGAAATAAAATAAAACAAAACAAAATAAAAATAATCTTCTAATTCATATTAATGAACCTTCTTTCTATTTTAGGATTCTTTTGTTTTATGAATCAAATATTTGTTATTAAAGCATCGGATGGAACAAGTTTACCAAAACCAAAGTCTTATATAAATCTAATAAAAATGAAAATACGTAATTCGATCTTGAAAAGACTTGTTCGAAGTGATTATAAAACCATTAAAAAAAATATTCTTCTTTTAACGGATTTTGCCAAAGAAAAAATAAGTAATACATACGAAGATTTTTTAGATAATTACTACCATTGTGTTCTTCATTACTATAGTGTGGATGAAAAGGACGTTTTTGTCATTGATAATTGTGTACAATTATTTTTATAAGATTATTTAGTTTCATTTTGTATTAAATATATTTAATCAAGATAGATATATTTAATAGATACGAGTGGGTTATGACAATCATTATTAAATTTTTTTCTTCTTTTTGCGATAGTAAACATTGTAAATTTACATATGAAAATAAATTATACCAAATAAGTAAACTCTTAAATTATGGTATCGATAAGGAAATATTTATTACCGATGAAGATAATTATACGCACGTTATTATTTTGAATACGGCAATGCCTATGTTAAAAGAAGGAATACCGAAAAAAAATGTCATTGGAATGGCTTTTGAACCAATCCCTTTTTTACATTTATCTCCTTCTTTTATTGAATACGCCCAAAAAAATATATCTAAATATTTTATTGGTGATAAACTTGATTTACCTCATCCTTTTATGGAAGGACAAAGTTTTATGTGGTATTCACCGTATATAGGTAGTAGTTACCAGTCACTTGAAATAGGTATAAAGAAAAAAAGAATGTCTATTATAATTAGTCAAAAAAGATATGCTCCTGGTCACGAATATCGTCATAAGTTAGTGGAAGTTATTTTATCATCCAATCTCCCCATTGATATTTACGGAAGAGGACATATTTATTATAAAAATAAAAAGGATGAACGAATAAAAGGAGAATTTAAACAGGATAGTTTAGAACCTTATGAAGAATATGATTTTCATATTGCGATTGAAAATTATCAATCCAATCATTATTTTTCAGAAAAAATAATTGAACCTTTACTTTGTAATACAACACCTATTTACCTTGGTTGTCATAACATCGAAACTTATTTCAAAAATCAAGTAATTTTTTTATCAGGAAGCGTAGAAAAGGATATACAACTCATTGAAGATATTTTAAAAAATCCAAATCGATATAAAAAAGACATTGATATGAAGAAGATTCAAAAGACAGTTGGACTGATTGAAAATATTGAAAATTTATTTTCATAACAGAATGGTTTTATTTATAGCACCAGACTCTTGAAAACTTTCTGACCCTTCTCATTGGTTTCTAAGGTCCCGACTTGTACAGGTTGAACGCCTTCGACTCTCAATGCTTCTTCGTAACTCGCCAAATCATAGATATTCATCAAGTTTTTATTCATACGTCGATAAACATAATCTTTATCTCCGATTCGAATGGGGAAACCTTCCCATTCGATTCTTCTTTTATTCGTTCTCAAGGTAATGTCATTCTGTTGGTCTTCAAAATTAGGGATATATGAGAATTTTTCTTTGCTTGGATCGCCGAAATTCACACATTGAACACCGGTTCCTTTGGATCCAGGAATATTCGAATATAAATAACAATCAAAGGCGGATTCTTTAATGGAATTGATTAATTGTGCGTTTAATTTCGCTTTAATTTCCGAAATTTCATATAAATATTCGTCACTGGTGAGCGGAACATTCGATATTTTACTTGTATCTTTACGTTTCAATTCAATGGCTTCGTCGCTTTTTAATTGGGTAGCAGTAAAAGTCATTAAATAAACAAATACTTCTACCGTTTGTAATTTATCAGGAAGATTTTTATGACTACAAATACGTCTTGCACGTCCAATGACTTGTTCCGATCTTACGGGGTGCCAATAAGGTTCCATAATATGGACGTAACGCGTATTTTTTAAATTAATACCCTCGGAACCGGAAGAAGTAATCATGAATACTTTGATGATTTCCCCAACATTGTTATTATTTGCAATATTACGCAACTTTTTTGTAATATTAGTCGGGACGTAATCCCAGTCTCCATTATAAATATTACGAATAATTTCTTTTTCTTCTGCGGTCTCCGTTCCAGTATAAAGGGCAAAAGTTGGTTTTCCCAGATCTTCGAATTTGATATCAATATCCCAAATACCGGATGTATTTTTTTTCAACTTGAATTCTGCAAAACCGTTTTGTTCAAGAACCAAACTAAAAATACCGAGGCCTTCCAAAGTACGAAATTGACTATAGACGAGATGAAGCCCTTCATATTCTGGGTCGGAAAGATTTTCCAAGATGGTAAGATATTTTGGACTATGTCGTTGAAGTGCTTCGGGGGTCAAGTATTCATTGGCATGTTCTTTGATATATTTTAAAAAGGATCGTTGTCTCTCTTCGTAGTCTTTTCCACCAAGTTCATTCAAAATTACATCGCCTTCAGTCTCCCCTTCATTCTCATTATCTAGATCGTCTTCTTGAGATTGTATTTTGGTGGCGGTTTTGAGTATTTTGTCTAAATTAAAAAATACACTCCTTTTTTTTTCTTGTCCTTCTTCTTCCTTTCCTTCTTCTTCCTTTCCTTCTTCTTCCTTTTCTTCTTCTTCCTTTTCTTCTTCTTCCTTTTCTTCTTCTTCCTTTTCTTCTTCTTCCTTTTCTTCTTCTTCCTTTTCTTTATCATCATCGACTTCGTCTTGTTGTTCGACTTGTAAAGCACCTCCGACCTTCTTTTCACTTTTTTCTTTTTGTTTTCTCTCTTTCTCCGCCTTTTTCTCTTCCTTTTCTTTTTGTTTTCTCTCTTTTTCTTGTTGTTTTTCTTCCTTCTCTCGTTGTTTTCGATCTTTCTCTAATTGCTTCTCTCTTTCCTTTTTCTCCTTTTCTTCTTGTTTGCGTTGTTTTTCGGCTAGTTTATCTTCTTTTTCCGCTTTTTTTATTTCTTTTTCTTGTTGTTTTAATTCCTGGATTTCTTCCAAAGTTTTCTCCATTTGTTCTCTTTCATCTTCGGCTTCTACTTCGGCAATATTTTCATCATTCGGTAAAGGACGGTTCTTAATGACAAAATTACAAAACAAACGAGAGAAAATACGATAGGTAGAAGCCTTGTCTTCGTAAAGGTCATCTTTTTGATTCGATTTTGGAGTAGGTTTTTCCATTTTTCTCTCTTCTCTCCTCGCATCTTCGTAGATTTTAAATTGGAAATCACTCATGGGGATTTTTACCACGTGATAATCCTTTCCTAAAACCTTATCGAATCTCGGCAACAACCCCTCTTGAGCGCTCTTAAAATAAGAAGATAATCCTAAAATACGACGTTTTAATGCATCTGCATTGATCAATTCATTGGTTTGACTATTAATATAACGCGCTTTAAATGCATCAAAATCATCAGGAAGCGCTTTTCGATTACGAATTTTAATACCCGTTTTTAAAACTTCGATTTCATTTCTTTTCAAGATACCACTAACCCGGCGTTCAAATTCGTCATCATTTAAAAAATCAGTTTCCATATGAAAACGGACGAGACCATTTTCGTCTTTTACATTATTGTAAACCCCTTGATAATCATTTCCATCTTTGGAATATTTATCTTTGAATCCAAAAGGATTTCGTGTAATGGTAAGAATTTTCGAAGAAGGCGAATAATCAATATAATCCATGGATTTCTCTGCTACAAGCATATCACGTAAAGCATCCCGATCGATTTTTCTCGTTGTTTTGATTTGAACAGGTATTTCCCACGTTTTGATGTATCCCCTCAAGATATTAAAGAGAATGCCAAATTCATTCGGATAATTGATAATGGGGGTTCCCGAGAGAAGAATAATACGCGCATCTTTGGCGGACATTAAATATTCATATAATTTCACAGCCAGATTTTTGGGTGCGCGTTCTTTCTCTCCGCGATGATCTTCGGCGATCGGTTTTTCCTTTTTCAATTTATTCACGATTCTGCTGATTAAATTATGGGCTTCATCAATAATAACCACACAATTATCGAATAAATTATGAGTAAATCCTTGTGTAAGTTCTTCCAAACGTTTCAATCGTAAACCGTTGTAATTAATAAAGGTATATTTTGCACGTATCATTTCATCCAATTGGTCTTCCAACGATTTCTTTTGTTCACTGGTTAAATCATTGTAGTTGGCCGGGTTTTTTACATTGACAAACCAGGCACCTTTTTGTCTTCGAATGTAATCCGCCGATAAATTCAATACGGTAGTCAAGGTTTTCAAGGCTTCAGGATAGGCTTCGAGAGAAATCCATTCCCAGAACTGATTTTTCTTATAGATTTGATCCCCGAATTTTTTAATTTCTTCCATATAGTTACGGCGTAAAGAGGCAGGTGTCATTACAATGACACGTTTTCTCTCTTTCATTCCTTCGGCAATGGCAATACTACTTGCGGTTTTTCCACTTCCAAGACCGTGATATAAAAGAAGGCCGCGATAAGGGGTATATAAATTAATATAATCACGTACAACTTTTTGATGGATTAAAAGTTGATTCATCGTATCTTCAGCATCTTGACCAATGTTATCACATGAAATATTTTTGGTAGTATCCAAGACTTCTCGTCGATAAGGTTCAAAGAGAGAATTGATGAAGTTGATGAAAAATTCGCGATTGTTCATATAATAACTGGAAACTTTGATGATGACGGGAGGCGATTTTTTGGCGAGACGGTCTTCGATTTTCGTATTACCGATTTCAACAAGAATTTCGGGACCTAAAACAGCGGTACCCTTTTCGATACGCTGGGTTTTTCTTTGATTGGTTTCGGCGATGATTTGGATGGGTTCTTCTTCCTGTATCTTTATCTCTTCTTGTTTCTCTTTTTCTTCTTCCCCCATTAAAACCAGTCTTTTTTTCCTTTGGATTGGTTGTCTTTGTTCCACTTGTTGCTCTTCTCTTGGTTCCAGTTCACCTTGTGGAAGAATGTTTTTTTGTACCGATACTTTGTTTATGTCTCTCTCCATCCTTTTTTTCATGAATGCCTCTCGATCATACCCTTTATCCCGTTCATCGACAATGAGGGTTCTAGATTCATTGTTTCTTTTACCAGGAATCATTATTTGTACTTTTTGGAATGGTTCTATTTTCGGTTTTAATTTTAATTGTTCCAAGAGATGATTCATTCTTTTGTTTCTATATTTTCAATAGATATAAAAGTTTTATTTTTTTACTCCTTTTATTCTAAATAATAAAATATAAGTAAAATATAGGTAAAATAGAATGAATAAAAGACAAAGAGAAGAAATAGATGAAAGAGATGAAAGTGAAGAAATAGATGAAAAAAAAGAATTTATTCATTTATTAATTCATTTAGAAAATGAATTAGATCAATTTATCATGTTTTCTACCGAGAGTAATTTCGATTATTTATCTTTTTTAACCAATTCCATAAATATGAATACAATGACCAATATACTCATGGAACCTTTTCTTGTAAATAATCAAGTAGATGTAACAAACTTTAACTTTAATGAAAATGATCGATTTAATATGATTAAAAATAAAGGTCATGCTATGAAAATGCAAAGAGTTAATGGAGGCGGATCCAATCAAGAATATAATGAAGAATGTAATGGAAATATGATATACAAGGAGAACCTAGGGATTACGGATAAAAACGTGGAAAACCCATTTTATCAAAATTTTCTCGATTTATCCAGATTTAAAACGGAAGAAGAACGTGACCACGATTTCAAAGGAGAGAATGGTTTTAGTCCTGATGTAAAAAAAAACTTACAGATTGCTTATGAAAAAATTCTAACTGAGATGCATCGTTCAGTTCCAGAAAATAGGTTAAAACAATTATTTGAAAATTTATCGGCGTCTTCTCCATTAGGAGAGAAAGAATGGAATTATTATAAATCGATTTTACAATACATTGATAAAGAATGTGGAAATTTGAATAAACTTACCATTGTAAAATATTGTAATGAAGATTCTTTTAAAGGAGATGCAAAAGAAAAACAACAAATCAATGAGGACGGTTATTTTATTACGATTCCAAATAAAGAAGGAGAAATAAAAAAGTATTTTATGTTGACGATGGATAATCAACCCGTAGAAATCGTGTTTGATTTGAAAGATATACAACTCGGATTTGAAGATAATGGGGCGCCTTTTAAAATGTTGGCGCCTATGGTGATGGATACGGAAAACGGCGTCCATAGTAGAAATATATCGCAAGATTCCATCCAAGTTTTTTTAAATTCCATCATACGATTATATTATGGTCCGGGAATGTGTGACCCAAAAAACACGGCGTCTACTCCGATGCGAAAATTTTGGAGTATAAATTACGATTCAAAGATTGATTTATTACCAGGAAGTTTAGATAGGAATCGATTATTAAAATTTCAAATCCAACAAGATATTAATTGTCGAAGGATTGGTGACATCGCCAAACGGGAATTAATCGGCGGTTTACAATCGTTTTTTGAATATTTTGGAAGTGAACTTAAAATTAATGACGTCCAATTTATGGTTAGTAAGATAGGAGGACAAAATATAGAGGAAGCATTAATAAATCAACTAGAAGGTAAAGATTCGGAAGAATATACACAATTAATGATTGACTTATCTAATTTTGTTGAAGAAAACGAAAATAATTTAACCGAAATGCCGGATGTCTTAAATGATAAAATTAAACAATATCATTATGTAGGTATTAAAATTACCTTTGAAAAATATCAAGAATTCTTAGAAATTGTGGTTGGGGATAATAATATTGAAAATGTAAAAGATTTGATAGAAGCATTATCTTCTGGAAGATATCCTTATACAGGTGGAACTAATTTAAGTTGGAATCGTTTAATTAAAATTGCAAAATTTTATTATAACGAAATTCCAGGTGATAAACCCAACAACCTTTTACTAGTTTTGATTGTTATTTTAAAATCATTAGGCGATTCTTTGCAAGTCAATTATGTAAAACGTATGATTCCATATTTTAATAAAGAAAATGTAACCGTTAGTATCAGCAGTACAGATAAAAATGTAGGTGCAGAATCTTTATTATATGATTCGAATATATTGTTAGCAGGAACAGGGATTCGTCCTCACACCAGTTTTTTGCAAAATAATCCCGCGTTTTTTACTAGTAATTACATATCGGAACGTGCCGATACCATTACGACAAACTTATCTTTAGCCAACGAAGAAAAATACATTGATACGATTTTGGATACTTATACCAAAATGACCAATTATTTTGTTGCCATTTCACTGCTTTCTTCTTCTTCTTCTTCTTCTCAAGAAGAGGAAGAGGAAGAGGAAGAAGAGGAGGAAGAGGAAGAGGAAGAGGAAGAGGAAAAAGAAGAATCTATTTTATGGAGTGAAAAATTTGAGTTAGGTATAAAGGAATTGATTCCAGTACCTTCTGAACAACTCAAATTGTTGAATTCAAAAAGAATCTTATTCTTGAATTCCTTAGAAACCATTTTAGAAAGTGGTATATTGAGTACAAATAGTACAAATGATAATAATGATAATAATAGTTATGAAAATGTAGATAGTAATAATAGTGATAGTACTTTTTTGTATTTTGAGAATCCTAATGTCGATAATGAAAAAGATAAAAAAGAGAATCCTAATGTCGATAATAAAAAAGATAAAAAAGAGAAAGTTACTGAATCAACAAATGGCTATCATTTTTTAAATACAATGTTGGAAAAATATTGTGAAACTACAATCACATATATGGTTGAACCAAGTACAGAAAAAGAAAAAAAAATCTTACTTATCTTGGAAAAAATAAATAAATTTATTAAAAACGTATTCGACGTCATACGTTACTGTGATACCGAATTACAAAAAGAAACCACGAAGGAGGATTCGACAGATGGGTCGTTGGTTTCTTCCAATACAGGTTCTACCACAGGGGAAGAAACAATTCGAAATGATGAACCATTTTCTTTGTTTGATTTTGGATTATTAATACAAAAAATAGAAACCTTTAATTCGGTTGAATTTGCAAAAGCGATTTCCATCATCGAATTTGTAACCAAAGAATGGGATTTAACCAAAAAAAATACGGCCATTCAAACTGCAATCGAAAAATTTCAATATATTGAAGGACAACATACTAGTATTTTTACGTTACTACAACCATTCATTGAAAAATATATGAATAAGCGTTATATAGACGGTATGGAAAGTGCTCAAAACAAATACAATGAATTATTAACTCAATTCAAAGAAAAAATGGTGTATTCGATGAAGAATATGAAGCCTCCTCCGGAGTTTCGAAGATCTGCTCGAGAAATATTTCATAAACCTATAAATGTATTAAGCGACGTCAGTGAAAAAAAATTTGATAAACTTGCAGAGTATGATTTAATCATTAAAAAATCACAAAAGGAAATTAAAGATCTAACAAAATCACTTGAAACCAAGATCGATTCCGTTAAAAAGAAAAAACCGAATCAAAAAAAAACAAAAGCCGAAATCAAGAAAGAAAGAAAGGATAAAAATAAAAGATTCAAGAAAGGTGTCAAGAAGATCCTTCTTTTAAATAGAGTAACAAATCTGTTTTCGAAAAATGAAGAAAAGAAAAAGAAAGAGACTGAAAGAAAAATAAATAGATTATATAAAAAGATTGAAAAAGCAGAAAGAGATAAAATAAAATTAGAGCAACAAACCATTCATAAATTGGATACTAAAAAACAAAATAATGATCCAGTTTATGTATCAACTACAATCAAAACGATGTTTGTCAAGGTAATCGAAAAAGTAGATAACTCGATGAGTAAATTATATAATTTTTTTAAAAAAAATACCGTTGGTGGTAACAATTTGAATAAGGAGAGAAAAATGACAAAAAAAAGAAGACGTATCGTAAAAAAATACAAGACCATTTCGAATAAAAAACGTAAGGGTTCTACACGTCGTAAAAAGAATATCAAGAAGAAGAAATATACCAAAAGAAAATTTTAATTTGTTTTTATATTTTTATAGTTATATTTAAATGAAGTATTCACAAAAAAAAATATATATAAAAACAAAGAAGACAAATAAGAGAAAGACAAAGAAGACAAAGAAGACAAAGAAGACAAAGAAGACAAAGACAAAGAAGACGAAGACAAAGAAGACGAAGACAAAAAAGATAAAAACAAAAACAAAGACAAAGAAAATAAATAACCATTATAAAACAAATAAAAAGGGTGGAAGTTATGATGACAAATTTTTAAATTGTTTTGATGAAAATTTAAAAAAAATAGAAGATGCTATCCGAACATTTTCAGGAAAACATTCGATCGATACAAAAATCGCAAATGAATTTATTTCATCTCAAATATCTCCTATAAGAAGACAAGCCGCGGAAGATTTAGTTAATAATACAATATACATTACTTTAGATGAAATATCTAATATTATTAGAAAACTTATCGATAAATTATACTTAGAATTTCAAGATATCAATAATTCAGATAAAATATATTTAGTTACTGGAAATATAAAGAAATCCTCTTATTTTTTGTCTGTATTAGCCCTAAAATATATCAAAGTAAAGCAATACAAAGAACCATATAAATTTATTGAAGTTTTAACTCCTGAATTATTTGAGGAAATTGGCAATAATCCTATCATTATGATTGATGATGTATCGTATACCGGTTCTCAATTATCCGATCAATTAAATCAAATTTATTATGATATGGTCGTAATGAAAAAAAAATCTCCACCTAACATTTATCTATTATTAGCAGCACTTAATGATATTTCTAAACAAAAACTATCGATTGTTCCATCATCCAAGTTTAAGAATAGATTTTATGAGAATTTTATTCCATCGCCATTTAAATTATTATATCTTAATGAACGTTTATATCAGGCACTCATTTATAAACTCGGTATAGAAAGATATTTAACTATGACATTGTTATTTTCTACATTTTCAGCAGTAAATTACGTGCCATATGTTTCAATATATCTAGATCATAAAATGGCGGATGATGTTTCAACTTTTAAGACTACCTTATCATATGGACAAATAATACCAAATAATATAAATTTTAATAAACTTATAAATAACGATGTTTTAATGTTTGATACATCTTATAAAGAATTCGATGGTGAAATGATAAACCAATTATTAAATACTTTTAACAAAGAGAATAGGACAAACTTTTCCGCTAATCATTTTAAAACGATTGGTTCTTATATATTGGAAAAACTGGTTCAACAAGATGAAAAGTATAAAGATAAGGATGGCGTATCACATCTTACTTTTAAACCATTTATAAATACTTGTAATACGAATCCAAAATTATTAGAAAATATTAGTGACAAGGAAATTATAGATTTTGATTATTTCTTATTTATGATTCCTGAAGGTTGTTTAGAAGGTAATGATAATTGTTCAATCGATTCTTCCGGTATTGATTCCTATAAATATTTAGAAAATAAGGACTTGAATAAAAATATTACAATTAGTAATAAAATTCACACTTTTAGATGTCCTGAAACATGGTATAAAAATGGCGAATTTGAAATGACGTGTATAAGTTAGGACATTGTTATTGAAAGCCAGTATCAAGTTTATTAAGTAAAAAGCAAGGTGGGGGTCTTCCGTAGGTAAGGGGGGATACCCTCCCGTAGGTAAGGGAGTCCCCCTACTAAAAAATTGAAATGTTTTTCATCTTTTTTGATCAATTTATAAATTATTAAAAGTTATCAAAAGTTCCCAAGTTTTTAAAAATGCAATCCGAGTTATTTATGATTCTAACTACCAGTGTGTTATTATTAATCATTTATTCCATTTCATATTGCTTTATTGAATTGATGGTTAAAATCAAAAAAATATGTGATGAGATGAAGGAGAGAATGGATTTATTCAATACCCATCATACTAAAAAAGATTTCATTACCTTGGAAAAATATGTTCGTTCTCTCGAATCACGTATTAGTAAACTAGAAAAAAATAAAACTCATTAAAAGTAGTATTGTTGTATTTATATTTGTAGTTATATTTGTAGTTGTATTTTGTTATATTTATATTTGTACTTGAAAAAAATAAAAAAAAGATAAATAAAAAAGGTTGGGTAAAACCCTTTCCCTTTTTTATTTATATTTTTTTATATCTTTTTTGTATTTTATAAGTATTCATCATTATCATATAACGTTTTGTTTTTGTTTGTTTTTGGTTCAGCGATATCATCTAATTCTTCTTCGATAAGATTTGTAAAAGATGTGATTTCAAAGTCAAATTGATAACGTGATAAACGTGATAGTGGTAGACGATGAAAATTAATCGATTCTTGTTTCTCTTCGACTTCAGGAAAAACAGCAAATTGTCTAGGAACAATCGGAATTTCATAATGCAATACTTTTTCCATATGATTCTCTACTTTTTCTACAAATTCATCTTCTTCGGTGGTATCATCCGGATAAATTAAGTGATAACCACCACTGATCATAAATGCTTTTACAACATCCGTCATATTATATCCTGCATCCACCAAGGTCCAAGTCATTTCTTCTGCACTAACTACTCTTGCTTCTCGTTCTCTTTCCGCAGCGTCTTCAATATCATTATTCACTCTACGAAATAATTGGCGCATTCCATGAAGCGCCATTTCATTGTCTCCAACTGGTTCTTCTTCCTCCTCCTCTTCTTCGTCTTCCTCCTCTTCTTCTTCATCATCCTCATCAAAATCAGATTCATAATCGGAATCTTCTTCATCCTTTACATATTCCGCCAATGTATTACGACAATAAGGACAACCAAATCCATTATGTGCCACATTTTGCATGAGACAACTTGTATGAAATTGATGACCACATTCCGTCGTAACGCAATTCACATTCAAACAAATATCATCCATACAAATCGGACATTCTTTTGGGCATTCTTTCATGGTTGTTGTCATTTTCTTGTTTCTTTTAACTAAACTAAACTATCACAATTTTAAATTTTCAAACTCTTTTTTATAAATATGCAATTCATAAAAAAGATAAAAAGCATTTCAATTTTTTAGTAGGGGGACGTAAGTCCCCCCTACGACCCCCAGATTGCATTTTTACTTTGTTAAATCTTAAATGACTAGGCGCGGGCTCTACAACAATCTTTACAAAAAAATATTGCGAAGCACAAAAATATTGTATTTTTTTTGTAGTAAAGGGAACCTAAGGTTCCCCTTTGACCCCTCCTCATAATGCATTTTTGGCGCGCGAGTATCTACAAAGTAGTGGACAATAATATTATGCTTCGCGAAATATGATTGTAAATATAGTTGTAGAACCCGCGCCGAGTTATGCAATTATATCCATCCACGAAGGGCAAAGGGAGGAATTAAAGGGGAACCGTAGGTTCCCTTTGAATGAATTCAATCGCCATATGACAAGCCATTTGCTCTGCCTTACGTTTGATTTTATGTTGTCCCTCGCCTAAAAACAAAAAGATTTTGTTTTCATTTCTCGAAAGATATTCTTGAATGTCCTGAAAATTTTTAAATTGTGAAATAAGTAACGCCTGTTCTGGTCTCTTATTATGAATCGGTTGATTTAGACAAAGATAAACTCCCATTTTGAAACCCAATTCTGGATCATTTTCAATTTCCAAGTAATGCGGTGTTACCTTAAATTCCTTCTGGATTTTCACTTGTAATATATTTTTATAATTATCATCATTTTGAATCAGTTCAATCCAATTAATATGTGCTTCAAAGACATTCTCAATAAATTTCTGTGCCATTTGCATTCCGGGTCCCGTGACAAAAATATTCTCAAACCATTTTTCTTCGTCTTTGACATTGATTTTATTCATATCTAAGAAGAGTGCCCCAATAAAGGCTTCAAATAGACACCCCAATTTCTTCAAATTGGTACGATTCTTTTTTTCTTCAGCATGTTTAGATAGAATCAACCATTTATTCAATCCCATTTCATACGCAATCTTACCAATGGCCTCATTCTTAACAATCGCTATTTTTTTCTCCGTCATAAATCCTTCATTTTCTTTTGGAAAACGCCGATACAAATAATATTTGGTCACTAATTCCAAAACTCCATCGCCTAAAAACTCAAGACGTTCATTGGATTTGCTACTCAGAGGCATACAATCTTCTGGTCTCTCTGCCACCGTAATATTTTGTTGTACATTTTCAAAGTAAGGACGTTTGGTATAAGAACGATGTACAAAAGCACGACGATATAATTTCATATTATAAATAACTGGTGGAATACCATATTTCGTAAGAATAGATTGAACATCGTTCAATGTAATCTCTACATTTGACGGATTGTAAGGATTGAAAATTAATCCCTCTTCGCTTTTAATGATATCGTCATCATTTAATATATTTTTATTTAGGGTTTCTTGTAAATCGGTCATTTTGTCTTGCTCTATAAATTTAGGAAGAATTGTTTAAATGGTTTGTAAAAAATCATTTAGAAGGAATTCAATTTTTAGTAGGGGGACATACGTCCCCCCTACGACCCCCTCAATGTTAAGGGCGTTGTTTTTTGGCGCGCGAGTTTCTACAAAGAAAAGGACAATGATATTACGCCTCGCAAAATATCATTGTAAAAATGGTTGTAGAGCCCGCGCCGAGTTAGGCAATACTATTCAACCCCGGAGGGCAGCCGGAGGGGTCTTAGGGGAACCCGCCGGGTTCCCATATAAATAGAAAAATTATTTTTCGATTAGATAAACAGACAAATCAGGTGTTAGAAAAATATAATTCTATGGAAGATGCTGCATTATGGGCGGTGAATTTAGGATTAACCAAGAATATACATAATGGAAGAAATGCGATTAGTAATGCAATCAATGCATTGTCCATTATTTCTTACGGCCATAAATGGCTATTAGAAAAAGATATAACTTTAGAGAATGAAATATGGAAACAAGTACCAAATACAATAAAAACATATTTTGTATCCACTTTAGGAAGATTTAAAAATGCAAATGGAACAATTTTAAAACAAATGAAACCTTGTAATAATGGTTATTTAAGAGTAACCATTGATAATAAAACATATAAATTACATAGAATTGTCGCCATTACATTTTTATCCAATCCGGAAAAGAAAGACCAAGTAAATCATATCGATGGTAACAAATTAAATAATGGTTTAGATAATTTAGAATGGGTTACGAATCAAGAAAACCAGATACATAAATTTAAATGTGGTTTAGGAAATAGTTTTACCAGAAAAATTATCCAATATGATTTAGAAGGAAATGAAATTAAACCGTTTGATTCGATTATAAAGGCTTCTATCGAACTTGGCATTGGGAAAAGTAATATTCGAGGCGTTCTAACCAATTATAGAAAAACGGCGGGTGGGTTTATTTTTAAATATAATGAAAAATAAAATGTTTCTCTAGTATATAAAAATGGGTGTCTATATGTCTGGCAGTAAATCCGCTCGTAATCAAGCATCAATTGTCAATCGTACCAATGTTTGTGGTGGTCCAAAGAAAGCAGGTATTGCTTCTCGTCAAGGGTTCTTTATGCAATCCAATCCAGGATTAAGACGTGCTCCTCAAAGTCTTCCTCGAGTTTGTGTTCCTAACTTTACGATTCAAACACAGAAATACGGTTACCACGCTGTTCATGGTGGTAATATGGGTTAAATTTCTACCTTTAAGAAAGGTAGAGCCAAAATCTAAGAAAAAACGAGTCCAATATTATTCTATTATTTATAATATTAGAATAATCATTATTAAAATGATTTAATAACAAGTATTTTAAATCATTTATAGACTATTCATAAACTTCAAACAATGTTCACCATCCAAATTGATTACCGCGAATCCGATTTATTAAAGAATATTCAGCATTTGATTGATAGTGTCGAACAATTCAAAAAATTGGTCATTGAAACAAAGAATTTATCTTTAGGAGATATTTCTTTGATCGAAAAGAGAGAAAACGAAACAGAACTCACTCATTTACTGATTGAGAGAAAATCAATCAGTGATTTAGTGTCAAGTATTAAAGATGGAAGATACAATGAACAGTCCTATCGTTTAAACGAATTAGCAATACATAATCATAATATTTTGTATTTGATTGAAGGAGACGTGAATAAACGTAATTTTTTCAAAGAAAACAAAGAAGAAAAGCGAATGATTTTATCAGCGCTTTTCTCTCTTAATTATTACAAGGGGTTTTCGGTGATTCGAACTCTTTCGATGGAAGAAACGGCGCTTTTTATTTGTAATACTGCAGATAAAATGATCAAATCGATTGGATTAGGATTGAAACCTTTTTATCCAATTGAAAAGCAAAAAGAAAAGGAAAAGGAAAAGGAAAAGGAAAAAGAAAAGGAAAATAAAAATACAGATTCAGCAGAAGAAAAAGAAGATTCAAAAGAAAACGAATCCAAAGACAAAGATTACGTGAATGCAATGAAAAAAACCAAAAAGGAACATATCACACGAGAGAACATTGGCGAGATATTTCTCTCTCAAATACCAAGTATTAGTTCGGTAACAGCGTGCGCTATTATGAAAAAGGGGAAAAACATTTCGAATTTAATTCAATCAATTGAAAAAGACAAAGATTTTTTGAAAGATATCAGTTATTCAGATTATAAAGGAAAATCCAGAAAAATCAGTAGTAAAAGTATTCAAAATATTTATTCTTTTTTATGTGATGAAACGAAATAGTAGATAAAATATGAATACAAAAAAATCTATATCTAAAAATATTTACATAATATAAAATGCAAAATAAAAGCAAACAAAATAAAAAGAATAGAAATTATAGAAATTATAGAAATAAAAAAAATAAAACTCGAAAAATAAATTGTGGCATTCCATCAAAATATAATAGTATATTCGCAACCATTGATGTTGATGCGATTAAAAATAACCTTGATTATTTAAAAAAAAAATCGAATACAGAAATTATGCCTGTATTAAAAGCAAATGCGTACGGACACGGAATCATACCTATGTCTAAAATTTGTCGAAAGTTAGGTGTGAAATATATTGGTGTAGCTACTCTTGGAGAAGCTATTTATATAAGAAACAGTGGAGATAAAGGACGTATTTTAGGCTGGTTGTATGACGTATATAGTGAACAAGTAAAAGAAGCCGTTTCAAAAAATATAGATATCGGCCTTTTTGATGAGAATCATATTCCTATTATTTCCAAGTCTTTACCTAAAAATGCAAAGGCAAATATTCATTTATTTGTAGATACCGGAATTGACCGAAATGGTATTCCTTATGAAAAAGCAATGAATGCTGCAAAAGAAATTGTTACAGATCCAAAATTTAAATTAGTAGGATTAATGTCACATTTATGTTGTTCTGAATTTAAAAACAATCGTGCAACCATTAAACAACTTTATTTATTTAGAACATTAATAAAAAAATTAAAAGATATAAATATTACACCAGAATTAACACATATTGGAAATAGTAATGGGATATTAAATTATGATATGTCAGAATTTACTTTATCTAGATCTGGATCCGCTTTTTATGGTTTAGAAAAAGACTCCAATTTAACACCTGTAATGAATATTACAACCAAGATAATTCAATTGAAATATATATTCAAAGGTGATGCAGTAGGATATGACCGAACATATATTTCTCCTAAAAAAATGAGAATCGCAATTGTTCCTATTGGATATGCGGATTTTATACCTTTAACATCTTCGCAAAAAATGGAGATGATTGTTAATGGAACAAGAAGAAAAGTATTAGGATTAGATAGTATGGACCAAGTCGTCATTGAAGCAAAAGAAGATGATAAATTAGGTGATGAAGTAAAAGTAATAGGTAATCCTAAGAACGGATTTATTCCTGCTTATGAATTGGCAAATAAAGGAAAAACAACTACTTTTAATATTTTGACTCATATAAGTAATCGGGTATCTTATACACCTTTGGACGATTAAACCAGTGACTAGTTGCAAAGCGAAAGTTTTAAGATATATTCATTTTTACTTCACGATTTTTGTAATATCCTGCATCCACTAATGCTTCTGTATAATCCTCACCTCCCCAATTATGATCCATTGGATTTGGACTATACAACATATTTTGTGTTTTTTCATCCATTTCATCAAGAGGAGTGCGTGTACCTACATAAAAAGAGGACTCATCATAAGCCGGATAAGAATTTTTATTATAAGGCGGGTCATTTCTGGTTGCATCTACAAGAAGAGTAGGTCGTTCTTCCAAAAGCGGAGGAAGTGGTTTGCTATTCGCCTCTTGTTGTACTTGTGCCATTCCTAAAATATTTTGATTCGGATTTGGTTGAGTTGCTGCGTTGGTATAAGAAACAACTGAAGCAGGAGGTAGACCTCCTTGAGGGTCCGTAATACTAGGTCTTGCTTTAAAAACCGAATTTCCTTGAGCATCATACATTTTTTGTAAATATAAAACGGGACATACAATTCCTTGGCTTTTTTGCCAGTCTAAGAATTCGGTATATTCTTCTAAATCATTAAATTCAATGGGATTGACACCTGGAACATGAACCAAATCTGAATTGTAAAGTTGTATTTTAGACCCTTTTTGAATCAATAAATTCGGACATCTCGGTTTATTTTTAGAAGGTGTTGAATCAAACCCTTCTTGAGAACCACCTTTTGTTGCATAAAAATAAAATCCTGCTAAAAATACCAATATGAATAAATAGATTACTAAGTTCATTTCTCTCTTTATATTTCTTTATAAAAAAATAATGGTTATATTAATTGTTCCATTATTCATTTTTTATTCGATAAAAGATATCTTCTTTCCTTATATATAATTATACATCGCGTTATGGTATTTTTACATATTCATTCCTCCAATGATAAAAGTGAAATCAATCAACTAAACACTCATATTGAAAAAGGGAAACCTGCTTTTGTCCTTATTTTTATGGAAGGTTGTGGGCCTTGTAATATGACTCGTCCAGAGTGGGGAAAATTAAAGAATGTTTTACCAAAGGATGAAAATGTATTGGTTGCAGACGTTGATCAAACCGTATTGGAGCAATTAACTTCGATTCAAGAAAAACCACTAGGATTTCCAACGATGCTTTATATTGAAGGAAACCAAGTAGAGAATTATGAGGGAGGGCGTACTATTACCGATTTTGTCAAATGGATTCAAGGAAAAAAGAAAACGGAACAAAAGGGTGGGAAACAAGGGGGTGGGAAACAAGGGGGTGGGAAACAAGGGGGTGAGAAACAAGGGGGTGGGAAACCTAGGAAATCTAGGAAACTTGGGAATTCTAGGAAAACCAAGAAAACAAAAAAACATAGAAAAACCAGGAAACTTGAGAAAAAAACCGGAGGTTTATCTGTTTCTTCTAATCAAGCAATCGATACGAAATTAAATCATTTTTACATATCCAATACTGAAATCATTCTTTTTTTAATCAACTTTTTAGAAAAATCAGAATTGAAAACGATTCTTATAAAACATCATCACTTTATTGATACCATTGAAACACAACCGTTGGTTTTTAAAGAAAATCCAGAATTTCGTTCCTTCGTTAATGATACGGTTCAATGGTTTTTATTGGATTACAACAAAAACTTTTTGAATTCCGTACTAGAAATTGTAAAAAATACGCTTGAAAATCCAGTCTTTTTGAATAAATCCGTTGATTGGGATGAACGTTACAATGTATTGTTGGAAAATGTCTATCTTATGATTGAGCGATATAATAATAGTGAAAATATTGATATTTTTATGTTATTAGAAATTATCTTACGAGGATTACGTATGCCCAAAGTAAAAGAAATGATTATTAAAAGTATTACGGAACAAGAAGATAAAATCATCAATTTTAAAACCACCATTCTATGTTTATTAAACTGGTTAATTCGACAAGATTTAATACGTGATACAGAGATAAGAAATTTATTAAAGAAAATGATTGAACACCTTTCCTATAATGATATTAGTTCCATATGGATAACGTTAAAAAAATTATTAGGATTAATTAAAAGTTGTTCTGGTTCGATTGGTACCGATATTTCCTCCATCGCTGCCAAAAAGGTTTATGACACAACTTCTAATGCTGCCAAAAATATTTATGGAAGTACCCTTGGAAAACTATTTTAGAGTGATGAATTTTCAAAAGTATAATTATAAAATAATAACCATCTATTTTATAATTCTTCGAATGAGTTTGTTTTTTAGAATAGGAATTTTTGTCCTGCTTATTTTTGCCATTGTTCTTTTTAATCGAGTAACTTTTACACCCTTGGTTGAAGGTCATGGAGGCGGTGGGGGTAGAGGTCGAGGAGGAGGACATATGGGTATTCGTAGAGGAGGTTTTGGTCATGGTATTGGAAGAGGCATCGGATATGCTGGAGCGGGATACGGTTTGTATTATGGCGGATCAAATTATTATGGAGGAGATAACGATTATGATTTTTATGATTATTATCCACCCGTTTACGGTGAATATTCATACGATGTCTATGGAAATCCGATCCTAATTCGTCCAGGTTATTACGTCTAAAAATATTTTTAAGTAGCAGTATTGATTCCTCGAATCTTGTATTCTTTAATAATTCCATTCGCTTTCAATTGACGAAATGCCTTTTCTAAATATTCACGCATTTTATCTTGATATTTTTTCTCTCCTGTAAAAACATCGACATTGTTATAATGATTGGTACGATTGACGGAGAGAACACGGCGTTTCATTTTCCAAGTTGAAGGCATATTTTTGTAATCCCAATCTTTATTTTTCTCTCCAAAACTATAAAAAACAAATAGTTTTCTATTTTCTTTTTCTTCTTTTTTATTACTTTTACTTTTAGTTTTATTTCTGTTTAAACGGAGAGAAAATAAATGTCTTGGGCTTCTTTCTTTGATTCTCCTCCTTTTCCTTCTTGATTTGATCGGGGCCGTTTTTGTGTAAGAATCTTCATCTGTTTTTGTAGAAGATTCCGTTCTATAGGAACGTGTTGAGGAACGACTACTGTCGTGATGACGACGTTTTTTCGTTTTTTTACTAAATGCGTCGATTGCTAAATAAATTCCTCCTGCCGCAACCAAGGGTAATAAAATGGCGCTCATATATATATATCCACTTTTTTTAAAAAATCCACTTTTAGCAAAAGTGGAGCAAAACCACCGTTAAAAAAACACGATGGAAAACTGGCAAAGATTTTTACTCCAGGATTTTTGCTCTACTTTTTTAAAAAGTATATATATATATATGTCTTCATCAGTGGTTAAAATAATAGATGTATCACTGAATCCTACTGGTGTTTCTAGTGATGGAACAAATGTTTGGGTTACGAATAGTACTAGTAATACTGTATCAAAAATAGATATTTTAAGTGGTACGGTTGTTCAATCAATACCTGTAGGAACGAATCCTACTGGTATTTCAAGTGATGGAACAAATGTTTGGGTAGCAAATTATAATGTTAATACTGTATCAAAAATAAGTATTGCAAGTGGCACGGTTGTTCAAACAATAAATGTACAAACGAATCCTAGGGGTATTTCAAGTGATGGAACAAATGTTTGGGTAGCGAATGCTGGTAGTGCTAGTGTATCAAAAATAAATATTGGAACTGGTACGGTTGTTCAAACCATAAATGTACAAACAAATCCTAGGAGTATTTCAAGCGATGGAACATATGTTTGGGTTGCGAATGCTACTAGTAATAATGTATCAAAAATAAATATTGGAAGTGGTACGGTTGTTCAAACCATAACTGTAGGAACGAATCCTTCTGGTATTTCAAGCGATGGAACAAATGTTTGGGTAGCAAATGCAGGTAGTGCTAGTGTATCAAAAATAAATATTGGAACTGGAACGGTTGTTCAAACAATAACTGTAGGAACGAATTCTCAGAATATTTCAAGTGATGGAACAAATGTTTGGGTTTCGAATTTTACTAGCAATACTGTATCAAAAATAAGTATTGCAACTGGCACGGTTGTTCAAACCATAACTGTAGGAACTGGCCCTAGAGGTATTTCAAGTGATGGAACATATGTTTGGGTTGCAAATGGTAGTAGTAATAATGTATCAAAAATATTAATATCACCATTACCTTGTTTCAAAGAAGGTACTAAAATTTTAACCGACCAAGGATACAAGGCCATTGAAGATTTACGTAAAGGCGATTTGGTAAAGACTTTGAAACACGATTATTTACCGGTTGTAATCCTTGGAAAAAGTCAAATGGTGCACCAAGCATCCAAGGAACGTGTGAAAGACCAATTATATGAATGCGGAAAAGAAAATTATCCAGATCTCTTGGAGTCTCTTGTCATCACCGGATGCCATTCTATCTTGGTAGATTGGTTAACCCAAGAACAAGGAGAGAAAACCATGGAAGATTTTGGCGATATTTACGAAACGGATGGGAAACCACGTTTGAATGCTTACATCGATGAAAGAGCGTCGGTTTACGAAGTTCCAGGTACTTATACCATTTATCATTTGGCTTTGGAAAATGAGGATTATTATGGTAATTATGGGATTTATGCAAATGGACTTTTAGTGGAATCGTGTTCCAAGCGTTATTTATTAGAACATTCCAATATGGAACTACTTTTTTAAAAATCCACTTTTAGGAAAAGTGGCGCAAAATCCTGGGGTGAAATCTATTATGTAAAAACCTTAATTTTTTACCAAAAGATAATCCTAGATTTGCTAAGAATAACTGGGATTTTTGCTCCACTTTTCCTAAAAGTGGATTTGCTCCACTTTTCCAAAAGTGGATAAAAAATTGAATTTTAGAAAGGAAATAAAGGAATCTTCAAATAAAATAGTAAAGAGATATCAAATTATTTATAAAATGGAAAAGACGTTTCGTATTTTCGATTTTAACATTTACAATGAAGCATCCAAAGAAGAGGATTCACCAACAAACAGTAGTGGCAGTGAAGATGAATTCATGGAAGAAAAACGCGTATACAAAGACAAAACCAAATTCTTTATTCAAATGTTTGCCATCAATGAAGAAGGGAAAACATGTTCCATTTTAGCCACCGACTTCAAACCTTTCTTTTATGTCAAAGTGGCAGAACATTGGGACGTCGGTTTAAAAAACGCGTTCATTGAATTTATTAGAGTAAAAATGGGAAAATTCTATGACGAAACCATTCATTCTTGTATCATTGTCAAACGTAAACAATTATACGGCTTTGATGCCGGAAAAAAATACAAGTTTTTAAAAATCGAATTTCAAAATACCAATGCATTCAACAAGGCGAAAAATCTATGGTATACACCTTATAGTACCAATGGAGTAGAACGCAAATTATTGAAAAATGGATTACGATTCGGGAATACTGATGTTCTTTTGTATGAATCTCATATTCCCCCCTTGTTACGTGCCTTTCATGTAAAAGAAATCAGTCCTTCTGGTTGGATTGCTTTACCGAATAAGAAATGCGTAGAAATCAAAGGAAATGATAAAAAGACCATTTGTGATTATGAGTTTGTCGTTTCGTATAAAGAGATTGTTCCTTTGAATGATCTTGAGAAACCAGTTCCCTTCAAGAAATGTAGTTTTGATATTGAGGCAAGTAGTAGTCACGGGGATTTTCCGATTCCAATCAAAACCTATAAGAAGTTGGCCACCAACATCATTGATATCTTCCAAACCCAAAGTTTGGAGGAACAAGATACAAAGGAACAGGAATATATTCTAAAAAAAATACTATCGTATGCTTTTGGGTTTTCCAGTGAAAATGTCTCACATAAAGTGGATTTGGTTTATCCCATTGAACCTCCAACCAAAGAAGAATTTGAAAAGTCTCTTGAAAAATGGTTGAAAACGTCTATTAATAAAACACAGCAGTTGGTTGCCGAGAATGGGATGTCATCCATTGAGAATTATTTTGAAAAAGTGATTAAATCTGCTCATCATGCGAATGACGAAGCAGATCTTGGAGACGACGATGAAGAGGGTGATAACGAAGAGAATGGACAATCATTTGTTCCTAGAAAAAGAGTTCAACCAAAAACGAATCGAAATACGCAAACCAGTAGCCTTTACGATATTTTGGAAGATGACGAGTTAAAACGCGAAGAAAAAATCACGATTCTCAACAATACCTTGAATTCCCATTTTCCAAAGGTCGAAGGCGATAAAGTCACATTCATTGGTACCACGTTTATGCGTTATGGTGAACAAGAACCCTATTTAAATCACTGTATTGTCTTGAATACCTGCTCCAAACTCCCCATTGAAAATAGTGTCCTCGAATCTTATGCAACGGAGAAAGAAGTCTTGTTAGCGTGGTGTGAATTAATGCGCCGTGAAAATCCAGATATTGTCATTGGATACAATATTTTTGGTTTTGATTATGAGTTTATGTTTCGACGTGCGGAAGAAAATCATTGTGTCGAGGAATTCTTGAAATTATCCAGAAACAAGGACGAAATTTGCGGTACCAAAGAAAAAGGTTCCGGTGAAAATGGAGTCAAATATAAAATCGAAGAAACCAGTATTCAAATTGCAAGTGGCCAACACGATCTTCATTATATTAAGATGAACGGTCGTCTGCAAATCGACCTTTACAACTTTTACAGACGCGAAGAGAACTTGACCTCTTACAAATTGGATTACGTATCCGGTTATTTCATCGGTGATTACGTGAAGAAGATTGAACCGGGGGAAAAATCCCTCAGGGACCCCTCTGAGATTTCTACCGTGTATAGCGGAAATTTAATGGGATTATTAGAAGGAAGTTATGTGCATTTTGAAGAGATCGGGCATTCCATTGATTATTATGATGGAGGTGCCAAATTTAAAGTGGTTTCGGTAGACAAATTGGCAGGCATTTTTCAAGTGGCTGGAACGATTACACCTGATTTTGGTAAGAAAGTGCGTTGGTGTTTGGCGAAGGATGATGTGACTCCGAAAGATATTTTTGAAATGACGAATGGAACGGCCGATGACCGTGCAGTCATTGCAAAATACTGTATTCAGGATTGTAACTTAGTCCATTACCTGATGAACAAAAGCGATATCTTGACGGGATTCATTGAAATGGCAAAGATATGTAGTGTACCCATGAGTTTCCTGGTCTTACGCGGTCAAGGAATTAAATTGACGAGTTTTATTGCCAAAAAATGCCGTGAAAAAGATACACTGATTCCTACCATTGATAAAGGAAGCATGGACGATGGGTATGAAGGCGCCATTGTCTTAGACCCTAAATGTGATTTGTATTTGGATAATCCAGTTGCTTGTGTCGATTATGCTTCATTATATCCGTCTTCCATTATTAGTGAGAATTTATCTCACGACAGTAAAGTATGGACCAAAGAATATGATTTGGCAGGAAATTTGATGTGCGAAACGGGTGAAAAAATGGTGGGGATCGATGAAAATGGGAATGCCGTTGACTGTTATTTATATGATAACTTGGATGGGTATGAGTATGTCACTGTGGAGTATGATACATATCAGTATGTACGTAAAAAACCAGGTGCTACTGCCGAGAAAGTCAAATGCGGCAAAAAGATTTGTCGTTTCGCGCAATTTCCAGAAGGAAAAGCGATTATGCCTTCCATTCTAGAAGAACTTTTAATGGCACGTAAAACCACACGAAAATTAATCCCGCAACAAACGGACGAATTTATGAAGAATGTCTTGGATAAGCGCCAATTAGCGTATAAAGTAACTGCCAATTCTCTTTATGGACAGTGTGGTGCAAAAACAAGTAGTTTTTATGAAATGGATGTGGCAGCCTCCACTACAGCCATTGGTCGTATGCTTTTGACATATGCGAAAAAGATCATTGAAGAATGTTATGGGGATTCGGTTTGCGAAACCAAGAATTATGGACCAGTCTTGACAAAAGCGGAATATATCTATGGTGATAGTGTCGCCTCTTATACTCCTGTTTATATTCGTTTGAATGGAGGGTCAATGGATATTCTAACTATTGAAGAATTGGCAGAAAAATATGGAAACGGGATTTGGATTCGGTGTTTGGAACCGGGAAAAGAAGAAAAAGAAGTGTGTGAATTGGGGAATTTCAATGTAGAAACGTGGACGGATCAAGGGTGGACCCGTTTGTATCGTGTCATTCGTCATGCGTTAGCACCCCATAAAAAAATGATGAGAATATTAACTCATACTGGATTGGTAGATGTAACGGATGACCATTCCTTATTATTAAAGTCGGGGGAAGAAATATCTCCTAAAGAGGTAAAATATGGTACTGAGTTACTCCACTTTCCTTGTAATGCAACTGTAAAATCGTGTGAATGGTTGAAAGAATTACCTTATTTTAAAAAATGCTATAAAAACAAATTAAAAATATTCAAAGAATGGTGTGATAAGATTTTGGCACGTGATCTTCATTATTACTCTTATCTTACATTAGATGGAAATAGTAATTATCGTGTGTATATTGATTCTCAAGAACAAGAATTATTACATATTATTTATTTTACGGCAACCGTCATTTTTGGATTTGTTGCGACCATGGATGTTACCAAATTCGATGAAAATCAACAAAGTTTTGTAGAAATCAATCTTTTTGACAATTCCAATAAAAGTAAAACAAAACAAATGTTGATTGAAAACCCAAACGCCATTAAAAAAATCCAAGAAATATCATATGAAGGTTTTGTATATGATTTAACTACCGAGAATCATCATTTTGCGGCTGGTATTGGTAATTTAATTGTTCATAACACGGACTCGGTATTCTTCACATTTAATCTACAAACGCCTCAAGGCGAACCGATTCGCGGAAAAAAAGCCCTGGAAATCACCATTGAATTAGCCCAAGAAGCAGGACATTTAGCCTCTTCCTTTTTGAAGAAACCACATGACCTGGAATATGAAAAGACATTTATGCCATTCTGTCTTTTATCCAAGAAACGATATGTGGGGATGCTTTATGAAACCGACGTCAATAAGGGGAAACGTAAAGAGATGGGGATTGTCTTGAAACGGCGTGATAATGCCCCCATTGTGAAAGAAGTATATGGCGGGATCATTGATATTTTAATGAAAAAACAAAATATCCCTGAAGCGATTGATTTCCTGAATGGTTGTTTGAAACGATTGGCAGATGGAGAATATCCGATGGATAAATTGATTATTACGAAATCTCTACGGAGTGATTATAAGAATCCATTGGCCATTGCCCATAAAGTCCTGGCCGACCGGATTACTGCCAGAGACCCGGGAAACAAACCCGGTCCAGGTGACCGTATTCCGTACGTTTATATTAATCATCCCTTAGCCTTATCCAAAACAAAGAAAATTCTACAGGGGGATAAAATTGAGACGCCGTTATTCATAACGGAAAACAAACTGAAAATCGATTACTCATTTTATATTACCAATCAAATTATGAAACCCATCCAGCAATTGTTTGCTCTGGTTTTGGAAAAAATCTGGTTGTTACAAAAGAAAGCGGGAAAAGCGTCCAAGTTTAAAAGGGAGATTGAAGACGTTTCCAAAAAGTATTCCAACGAAGATAAATATGACGACGAGGATCTTCATAAAAAAATAGAGAAGATGAGAAACAAAGAAATCAAAACCTTACTCTTTGATCCTTATTTACGCGAAACCAACAATGTAAAACAAGGAAATCAAAGTTTGATGAAATTCTTTGGTAAAAAGGAGTAATTAGGTTGTTTCTTCTTTATCTTCTTTATTATCATTTGTTAAATCATTATCATTTGTCCAATCATCATAATCTCCAATTCGTTGAACATCTTTTTTTTTATAAGGCGCAGCAATTACTTTATATTTGGCATTTCCCATTTGATTGTAAGATAAATATACGATAATATCTCCCACCTCAATATCATGATTTTCATTTACTTCTTCAAAGACATTCATCGGCTCCCAGATAGTATGCGTTTTCATATTGATTTTCTTTTTGATTTTTTTATATACTTTTGTTTTATAAATAAAGTATTTCAATTTTCCTGCCACTTTTGGAAAAGTGGCGCAAAACGGCCCTTCGGGGAGAATAATTTAATAATAATTATAATAAAAATTTTACCAAGTTATAACCAGGGTCGTTTTGCGCCACTTTTCCAAAAGTGGCTTGAAAATTGAAATAATAAATAATAATAAGACTTTTAATATTATTCAAGACAATGACTACCAATTTTACAAATGTATGCACAAAGTTAAACATAGATGTGATACAACATATTTTATCTTATAATGATGATATGCGAATTTTAAAAATAAAAATGAATCAACAAAATATAAAATATTTATTTGAAAGTAGTCGTGATATTTATCATTATTTATGGTGTATGAAAGCATTTTTAAAATTTCCAAATAAGAAGACAGAAAGAATCTATGTGGATATTCTTGAACTTTTGAGTAATAAAAATTATACAATGAAAGAAATAAAAAATCATATCTTATCATTGCCCTCTTACCATGATTATTTGGAATCTCAAGATTGGTTTGAACATTTGGCTTATTCTCACGAATATATTCATGATGATGATGATTATGATGACGATATTATTACTTATTTATTGTGTATGAAGGGATATTTAGAATTTTCAAATAAAAAGACAGAAAAAATCTATGCGGATATTCTTAAAATATTGAGTAATAATAAGGATACGAATAGAGAAATAAAAAACCATCTCTTATCATTGAAGTCTTATCATGATTATTTTATTGAATCTCAAGATTGGTTGGAGTATTTTTATAAATATCATGATTGGTTTGACTATTTTATGGATTTGATTATCAATAGTTATAATAATTATTATTTACATGATGATAATTATTACAACGGATATTGGCGAAGAGACTATTGGGTATGGGGTGAAGGTGACAAATTCTACGATGGATATCCAAGAATATTGAAAACAAAAATGAATGAACAAAATATCAAACATTTATTTGAAAAGAATTGTGATATTTATCAGTATTTATGGTGTATGGAGCAACATTCTTCCTTTCCTCCAAATATAGAAGAACAAATCTATCTTGATATGATCAAACTTTTGAAGAATAAAAAATACAATATGGAAGAAATAAAGAATCATATCTTATCTGTATCACTTTACAGCGATCATTTATTAGATCCTGAATATGATTATCAATTCAACATAAGAAATGAAAATTGGTTCAACTATTTCATTGCTATTATTATCAATAACTATCATACATATTATTTGAATGATAAATTTTATTTTAAAGGGTATTGGTATGATAATGCATGGATAAAAGATGATGACAAAGATTATTACGATGGATATCCTTATCAATATTCATGGTAAAAAATAAAATGAAACAAATTGTCTTTATTTGAAATGCCGATAAATATATAATATAAATATAAATATTTATAATATATATTATATATGGTAGATATGAAAATTGGTGTATTGATGTTTTATGATGATAATATAAAATTATATGGTGATATAAATTATATCATCAATCAAAAATATTGTGAAAAATATAATTTAGAATTAATTTTATCAAATAAAAAAAAATATAGTAATAGGCATTCTGCTTGGGAGAGATTACCATTCATACTTGAAAACATTTCAAATTTTGATTATTTAATTTGGATTGATGCTGATGCTTTTTTTTATAATGACGCAAATAATATTGTTAATATTATAAATAATAATCTAAATGTTAATTTTATTTTTAGTAATGATATTGGTAATCAAAATATAAATACTGGGTTTTTTATTGTAAAAAACAGTAAATACAGTATAGATTTTTTAACTATGTGGGCATTTGATGAAAATTTATATAAAAGCAATCCAACCCCTGGTTGGTGGGACCAAGGTGTATTAATTGATATGTTTAATAAAAATATATTACAAATTAAAGAGAATTCAATCCAATATCAATATGGTGTTTTACAACATTTTTATGAAAATGATAAATTAAATGAAACATATATTTTTCATTTAGCAGGAAGAAGTAGTAATGTAAGATATGAAACATCTAAAAAATATTTTGATCAAATAATGGACATTTGAGTTTGCAAAAAAGTGGGAGGAAAATTGAATAAATATTTATTAAATATATAAAATATATAAATATTTATTAAAATCAATGGATCATACGCCACTAAGTGTACAAATGTTGAATTTATTACTAGACAAATTAAATTTTCGAAAAGTCACTCGACATAAACATAAAAAAACATATCGAGTCAATCAAATCGTAAGTGTAAATAAAACAAAATGTAAATATGCGGGTTCGAACGGAAATAAATTGGAAATCAAAGAACATTTACAAGTCAAATTTACTTCTCCTGATGAAAATGGAATCATTTGTATGAGTTTACCCGTAGATAAATATTCATCTGCTTTTTTATAACGAAGTAAGAAAAAAGTGGAGCAAAAAACTTGAACAATTTTTATTCCATTTTTTATGAACTTTTCCACTTTTTAAAATTTCAAACGACGTCAAATTTTTCTAAAAAACTATCTAATGATAGTGGATACCACATCATATTTTTTTCTTTATTATTAATATCACTTGTGCTAATACATTCCGTATATATTTTAAAAAATACATCTTTTATATCATATAATATTGCATAAAATAAATATGCTTCTCTCATTTGTTCATGACTCATTATTTCATCATATTTTTCTTCAAATAATGTATTACTCAAATCATCCTCATTAAAATTATATATTCTTATTCCAAAAATAGTACCATTACTATAAATTCCCATTTTATAATATGATTATTACTATTATTATAAAAATTCAACGAACTTATTAGGGCGTCCATTTGGGTGTCCCCCCTCCTTGCTTTTTGCTTCACTTTTTTATTAGGGGTCTCCCTACGTGTATCTCCCCTTTCATTCACCCTTGTTTTTTGCTCCACTTTTTTCTAAAAAGTGGATTTAAAACCGAAAATTACCTGGTGGTATGGAAAAAAGGGTTTCAAAAAAAAAGACATTATTGGATGGGTCCAAAAGACGAGTAGGATTGTTCGAAAGATCCGTTCTGTATTGAATTTCAAATTCTGTAGAAAATAGATTGGTTAAACTATTCGCCGTATTTTGAAGTAAATTTTCTATTTCTCTCGTATATTCTTGTTCCAAATGTTCCAATGTATTTCTTATAGGTTCTTCTTCTTTTTCTTCTTCTTCTAGAATCGTAGTAAGGGAAGGCATATCGTCATTATCATCTTCTTTTTTTTCTTCTTCTCTCGTATTATTCAAATTATTGGTACGAATATCATATCTACAAACTGGACAACGTACATTCGATTGAAACCACTGATTCAATGAATCTTCATTAAAAATATGACCACAATGAATAATTTGGGTAACATCATGATCGAGTTCAAAAGTTTCTAAAGAAATGGGACAAGATAAATTGAGAGGATTCTCAATTACACCATAATTTATATTTCTGGTTGCGTTTGAAATCTGATATGGAGTAGGGCGAACTGCAATCGGATCTAAAAAAGATTGTAATATCTCTCGATAACGGTTCTGATTTTCATTTGTATTGGTAGAAGCCGTTGTATTATAATACTCTACATTTTCAATCGTGTATGGAATATTATTAATGTAAATACGATTTCGATCATTATCATATTGAATAATTGGTTCTTCTCGGGTTGATTGTCTCCCTCTTGGTGTTTCTCTTTCTCTTTCTCTTAACCCTTGGAAAATATTGGATAAAGTTCCACTTCGATTCTGTCTTTCGGTTTGTCTTGGATTCAAATTCGGTCGATTTATATTTCGTAAAGAATCGTTTATTTGAGTATTATTTTCTAAAATCATTTGAATGACGGTTTGCATATTATTTCGAATCATATCTAAATCTTCGTATAAAAGATCAATTTGTTCATTGACATTATTATACATTGAAATATATAAATTCAAGAGTACTCGCAAATCATTGGGTACAGTCGTTGAAGGATTGATTATATTTAAAGAACGATTTTGAGAACGTCTTCTATTATTAGTAGTAGTAGTGCGATTTGTAAAAGGAATGTTATTTCTATTAAAACTCATAATAATATAATTATTATTATCTTTTATTATAAATTTATACTTATTATGTTTATTTACTTATTCTATCATAAATAAATATAAATAGATTCTTCTATTTATATGTAATGAAAGATAAAAATAAAACTGAATTTAATATAGAAAAATATAAAGACAAAGGCTTATCGGGACTAGCCAATTTAGGAAATACTTGTTTTATCAACTCCTGTGTTCAAATATTATCCCATACCTATGAATTTACTGATTTTTTGGAAAAGGGTACGTATAAAAAAACACTCCAGAATAAACCTGAATCCGTACTCCTTGTTGAATTCGATGACTTACGAAAAATGTTATGGTCAAATAATGTCATTATCTCTCCAGGCAAGTTTATTAAAACCATACAAAAAGTAGCCGAATTAAAAGACAGGGATATCTTCACCGGTTATTCACAAAACGACTCCCAAGAATTTTTATTATTTTTAATGGACTGTTTTCATACCGCCATTGCGAGAGAAGTCAATATTATTATTAGTGGAAAACCAGAGGATGAAACAGATCAAATTGCAGCCCTTTGTTTTCAAAGAATCAAAGAAATGTATACCAAAGAATATTCCGAAGTATGGAATCTTTTCTATGCAATTCACGTTTCCGAAATTATTTCTGACAAGGGCGTGGTTCTCAATCGAACCCCAGAACCCTTCTTTATGATTAATTTGCCGATCCCATCCGACAATAAATCCCCCAATTTATATCAATGTTTTGATTTATATGTGGAAGGAGAGAATTTAGAAGGAGAGAATGCGTGGTTCAATGAAAATTTAGGTATAAAACAAAATGTGAAAAAGAAAATTAGTTTTTGGAGTTTTCCTTCTATTTTGGTCATTGACTTGAAACGATTTAATAATCGCAATCAAAAGAATCAAGTATTGATTGAATTTCCATTGGAAAATCTAGACCTTTCGAAATATGTCATTGGTTATAAAAAAGAAGAATATATTTATGATTTATACGGTATTTGTAATCATAGTGGAAGCGTTTTTGGCGGTCATTATACAAGTTATGTAAAAAATGCCAATGGAAAATGGTATCATTACAATGATACAAGTGTCAGTGAGGTGGCTTTAATCAATAGTCTAATTAGTACAAAAGCATATTGTTTATTTTATCGAAAAAGAAAATAATAGCCAATACATCGTGGCCAAAAAGTATCCCAAGGTAAAATTAAAAAAAGAATAAATGAGTTTTGTGATCGATATTTTTTTCATTAATTTTTTTAGACCCATCAAATAAGATATCAATGTAATCACTAACATAATTTGCCAAAAACCATCTTGAAAAGAAAAATTAAATAAAATAATCATTAACATAATAATGACAAAACTCGGTAAATAATACATAATAATAGCATAAACCATCACAAATAAGTATTTTATCAATTCTTCGCTTTTTATATGACATTCTAAAGATAAATAAGAAATATTACCAACTTTAAGATGATGAATACAAACAAGTAATATTCCTAAAAAAAAAGAAAAAAGAAAATAAGATTGTTTCATTCTTTTTTAAACATTCTCTTATTTTAATTCTTCTATTTTTGCATAATTATTCATCAAAATATGTGAAAAAAACCATTGAATAAATAGATTTGTCATAAAATAACTGTTTACAAAAATGACAATTCTTTTAAAGAAGGTTAAATTGTATTTTTGGATTATTCCCATTACATCAAGACAAAGAATAAGGATCGTATTTATAAAAATACTATACATTCTAGATGTCTTTTTGAATAATCCGAATTCTTCTACAAAAGTTCTCTCTTCATAAAGAATTAAAATCGGAACCAACAAAATAAAAAAAAATTTTATAAAAAAATATTCAAATAATACTTTGGTTTTTTCAATAAAGAAGAAAATGACTAAAAAAATACAGATGCCATAATAAAACCAAAAAGAATCGTCAAAGGGTTTACAATAATGAGAGGTTATTAATGAAAAAAGAATAATAAAAGAACAAGTAAAATCCTTAAGACATAAGAAAACCGAAAAATAAATAATTAAATATTTTATTAAATCAATCAGATTTTGATGAATATTCAAGATTGTATCTAATTTTAAATCGATAATGTCATCATATAATTTTATTAATATACCAATAAAAAAGGAAATAATATAATACATTTCAAAAATGGTTGAATGAAGTTAATTAAACTTTTTATTTTATTTAGTTAATTATTACCTATTTTTATTTTTATTTTTTTATTTTCTGTTTTTTTGTTTTTTCTATTTTTGATTATAAAAAATATAAAAATATAAAAAAATAATTGAATAATATATTAATGAAATTAAAAACAGAATATATTATTTTAGTAATTGTGGTTGGATTAACTTGTTTTATAATATCACAAAAAAGTAATATAGAAGGATTGACTACCACTCCACATCCAACAAATAGTGGTAGTAAAAGTAGTAAAGGTGGAGGTGGAGGTGGAGGTGGCGGATCTGCTTGTATTATTTTGTAATTTTTGCTTTATATAACAAATAAAAATAATATATATAAAGATTATAAGAAATATGTTTGAAAATAATGATTCTAATACGATGTCTTATTCATCATCATCTTCGAACCAAAATTCACTAATGAATGTTTTATTAATATTATTAATTGTTTTTGTAAGTATAAACCTACTTTATCATTATTTTGGGGTTGATATCATTGGTTCCATTAAAAACGGTATTTATAATCTTGTAAATATTCGACAAATTGATATCAACGTAGTAGACAAAGCAAAACAACCATTAAATGTAAATGTTTTACAAAATCATGAAAAGATGATTCCGGGACAAAATAATAGTTTAAGTCAAAAAAATGATATTGGTTTAAGTCAATCCAATCGTGGTTACGAAAAAGAAAAAGAACAAGTTTTTAATATTCCAGGTAATCATTATAACTATTCAAATGCAAAAGCAGTTTGTAATGCTTATGGTGCACGTTTAGCAAAATATGACGAAGTTGAAAATACCTATAAAAACGGCGGTGAATGGTGTAATTATGGATGGTCCGAAGGGCAAATGGCTTTATTTCCAACCCAAGGAAAAACATATGACTTATTACAAAAGGTAAAAGGGCATGAGCATGACTGTGGTCGTCCAGGTATCAATGGAGGTTATATTGCAAATCCGGAAGTGAGATTTGGTGTGAATTGTTATGGAAACAAACCACGCATGACCAAGGAAGACGAAGAATATATGGATGCCGTTCATCCAATACCACAAACCCAAGAGGACGCCGCTTTTCAAAAAAATGTAGATTATTGGAAAACACAAGTAGATCAAATGGTGATTGCTCCATTTAATTATGATACTTGGTCAAAAATATAATTTGTTTTGTTTCGTTTACAAATATAAATATATAAATAAATAAATATATAAATATATAAATATATAAATATATAAATATATAAATATATAAATATATAAATATATAAATATATAAATATATAAATATATAAATATATAAATATAAATATAAATATAAATAATATATTTATATGAATTCTTTAGGTTTTATTATATTAAGACACGTAAATAGCGAATTAACAAATAAATATTGGATTTATTGTTATGAATCGATTCGAAAATATTACCCAGAAAATTTAATACTTATTATTGATGATAATAGTAATTATGAATGCATAACAAATGAAAATTTATACAAAACAACCATTATAAACAGTGAATTCCCTGGAAGAGGTGAATTATTACCATATTATTATTATTTACATAATAAATTATTTGATACTGCTGTAATACTACACGATTCAGTATTTATAAATCAATATATTGACTTTAATGTTGATGCATATACAATGATATGGGAATTTAATACTCATGAATGGGATAACGTAGAAGATGAAACCAAAATGATAAATTTATTTAATGATACAGATTTATTAAATTTTCATCAAAATAAATCATTGTGGACGGGTTGTTTTGGTGGAATGTCAATTATTAATTATGATTTTTTACAATCAGTTAATAATAAATATGATTTAAGCAAATTATTAGATTGTGTATTAACTAGATATAATCGTTGTTCTTTTGAAAGAGTCATTGCTTGTTTATTACAAAAACACAATTTTAAAAAAAATGTATTATTTGGAGAGATATATAATTACTGTCCTTGGGGAATTTCATTTCACGCCATTGAAGAGTTTAGACATTTACCTATAATCAAAATATGGACTGGTAGGTAATTTTTAACTCCAGTTGACTCCTTAAATGTTCAAATCATTAAAGAAGGTAAAAAATAAAATTAAAAATAAGGACCAAAAAAAGAAGGTTTGTAAATAATGCTACTAAAATAATGGATTTCACACAACAACGAATCATTAATAAAGATATGTTTCTATGATTAAATTCATAATCTTCAAATATGAATTTCAAAACATTTAAATAATAACATTCTTGATATTCTTGATATTCTTGATATTCTTCTTCTTCTTCTTGTATCTCAAGAAAATTAGAACGGCAAATCGGACATTTGTTTTTAATATTTTTCCATTGTTCCAAACAATCGAAATGAATATAATAATTGCATTCACATTGATTATATTTCTCATATTTTTTTTTGATTTTGATAATATCATTTGGTTCTAAGCAAATAATACATACATCATTTGTATTATTTGTATCTATATCTATGTTTTCAATCATTGAATCTTCTAATGAATAAGGTTCAAACAATGGAAAATACATTCAATGGAATATTAAAGTATATCAATACTATTTTCTATTTTTTTTTGTATTTTTGGTAGATGTATTTTTTTTATTTATCAAATTTCTACCTTTTCTAGTAAATTTCTTATTTTTTTTGTTCATTACAGATAAACCCAAAAAATGTTCAAATTCATTCAATTGATCAAATAAATCACCACCTTTTTGTTGTTCTTCATGATAGGTATTTAATAAATCCGCCATTTTTTCAGTGTAATTATCATTATCACCTGCTAATTGATAATGTAGAAAAGATGGAACAATATGATTTTTAAATTGCTGACTAAATTCGGTATCATTTTCACCTCCTCCACCATTAAGACTTTTCGTATCTAAATTATCCATTCCTTCGGATAGGCGATTGAATGATGACAAAGGTGTAAAAGGAGACAATCCACCTTTCAATGCCAATGAATTCACACTAAATCCGCCACTATATACTTTATCATTTTCATCTTTATAATAAACAAAATCATCTTCATTCATATCTAATTTTATATCTATTTTATATATTTATATAACTTTATATAAATATATTACGATGTATCAAAATAGTTGATTGAATAATTAATTGTTGTAGATACGCTTAATTTCTGGTACAATTTTGATTTCTCTCTTTTCTTTCAAGTAATTCATAATTTGCTTTACTTGATTTTCATTCTTAATGATTTCGCCTAAAGATTTTTCAATAAATTTATAACTAAGTGGGGCAGCAACATTTGTGTTTACACATTTTAATTTCCCATCGCTTATTTGAATCGTTGAATTAGAGAGATTATTTTGAACAGTATATTCTTGAATGTTTTTCCCGATTTGATTCTTTTGTTCTCTCAATTCTTTTGTTTTCTCTTGGATGATTTTCAATTGATTATCAATGGCAACCCATTTTTGAATATTTGTCTCGAATTGTTTGGTTGGAGTTTGATTCATTCTTTTGAATTTAATTCTTTAAATTATAATATTCAGTCATATATTATTATTATGTTTCAAATCAATTTACATAAAAAGCCCAAAAAAATAGATGTTCCGGTTTTACTTTATCCTCCAACCAAAAAAGTATTTTTATTTACAAATGCACGTAACGAAAAACATATCAAAGAATGGGCATTTCATCATTTATTTATTGGATTCGATCATGTCTTTATTTTTGACCATCAATCTCAACCACCGATTGTACCTTTTGAACGTAACGTTACCATTATTCGGTGTAACATGCCGAATCCCGTAAAAATGTATTTAATGAATGAAGCATTAAAAATTGCCAAGATACATAAGGCAGATTGGTTTATTTATTTAGATGCCGATGAATTTATTATTCTAAATGATTTCAAAGGAGTAAAAGAAATGTTACAAAAATATCATCATGCACATTCATTAGCATTAAATTGGCTTATGTTTGGCACAAATGATCATATTAAAGAACCCAAAGGGTTAATATTCGATAATTATACAAAATCAGAAAAAAAACTAGACCAGCACGTAAAAACATTTGTTCGTCCAAATGAGGTTATTCGCACAGCAAATCCTCATTATTATTCAATGAAAAATTCAAATAAGTTATTTAATTTAAATAATCAACTAATGAATCCTCGTACTTTATCATTCAATCCTATCCATTGTGAATATTCACAAGTATCTGCTTATATTGCGCATTATATATATCAATCGGAAGAGACATATATAAATAGAAAAATTAAATTACCAAGAGACGATATGGCAGTTATAAGAAGTATAGATAAAGATATTCATACTAGATATAATGATATAGAAAACAACGACCCTAAAAATAAATATTCTGAAAGATTACACCAAACAGAAAAAAAATTGGGAAGTAAAGAAATTATTTCTATTGAAAATCCTCTTCTTGATTGTTAGGCGAATTATCACAGTAAATCTTTATATGTTTAATGTTTTCGCATTTTACGTGTTTTAGTACCACGTCTTTTTCCGTAATATTGGTTTAATCCTACTAAACCAAAAGGAACAATTGCTTGATTAATAAGACTTCCTAAAAATCCTCCTTTTTTATGACGACGAGTACTTTTACGAGTACCTTTTCTACGACTTTTTTTTCCTGCACGTTGGTATGGTAAATATCCTAAGGAGCCTGAACTTTCATTTGCCATAATCGCATTGGATTGACTATTATTTGGTCCTCCAATATCAAATACTCTAGCGTATTGTTGATTTTGATTTCCAAGAATCGATTGTTCATAAGATGCAGCACTTGAATAACCACCGCGACTTGATTTACGTTTATTACTTCTATGTTTTTTACCTGCAGAATATTTCATTTATATAATAATGAAAGAAAATAAAAGAAAAAAAGAAAAGAAAAGAAAAGAATTTATAAAGTATGTATATTATTTTTATTACGTAAAAGTAAAATTAAAAGAATTAAAATGGATAAAATCATAATAAAAAGAATAAAAACGACAATTAAAATCATATAAACATATGGGTAAATCTCATAAAAAATAAAATCAGAAACAGGTTTAAATAATAATTTCAACTCTTTTTGAATATCTTCCTTTTTCAACATATCTAAACATTGTTGGACCAAAGTTCCTTCTTTCATCGTGAATAATATATCTAAAATTTATTTTATTCTATTTTAATCAAAATAAAATAATAATTCGTTATGAATGTATTTAAAACTTTCTATCTATTGTTAAATAGATTAAATAAAAATATTTTATGGATAATATCATTGAACCAAACGAAGATTTTCCATTTTCTAAATTATCATTAACCATCCCTAGTGGGATTCAAGGTGGTGCTTATTTTACGAAAATACAGTTTAATAATAAACCACTTTATATTCAGTGTACAAAAAGTCTTACGAGACAAGGTATTGTAAAAACTGGTAAAAAATATTATTGTGACTTAATGTTTGATAAGAATTCAGAAGGTTTAATTCAATGGTTTGAGAATTTAGAAGAAACATGTCAGAAACTGATTTATTCAAAATCCGATTCTTGGTTTCAAACAAGTTTAGAAATGAATGATATTGAAACCGCTTTTAATTCACCGATACGTGTTTATAAGTCTGGAAAATATTATTTATTACGTGTAAATATCAAGACAAATCATACGACTAGTGAACCTACTGTTAAAATATATGATGAAAATGAAATACCTTTAGGAATTCAAGATATTCAGCCAGAAACCAACATTATTTCTATTTTAGAAATTCAGGGAATCAAATTTACCAATCGCAATTTTCAAATTGAGATTGAATTGAAACAAATGATGGTTTTAAATGAACCGATTTTTGACAATTGTTTAATAAAAAAAAATAAAAATATCAGTCATCCCTTTGAAAAAGAAATAAAAGAAATAAAAGAAACAAAAGAAACAAAAGAAACAAAAGAAATAAATAACCATGAACCGATTCTGAATAATAAAACAAACAATGATAATCTTGAGGAACTTCAACCATTTGACCCTTTTACATTAAATGTTGATACGAATCCTTTAGAAGAAGAAATAATGGAAAATGGAAAAAAAGAAGAAAAAGAAAAAAAAGAAGAAAAAGAAAAACATGATAAACATGATAAAAGAGAAGAAAAGGAAAAGGAAATGGAACCATTCGATGAAAATAATGATGATTTAAAGGAATTCCAAATTTCAATCGAACCGACGATGGATCCGATTACTTTAAAGAAACCCAATGAAGTATATTATGATTTGTATAAACAAGCCAGGAAAAAAGCAAAAGAAGCCAAAAAAACAGCGCTTATTGCTTATTTAGAAGCAAAGAATATTAAAAAAACGTATATGTTGGAAAATTTGGATGATAGCGACGATGACAATTTTGATACCGAAATGGAATATTTCACTGAAAATGAAATGGATGATTTTTAGACCGATGAAGATTTGAAATGGGACACGCCTCTTTAGAGGCGTCTCCATTCAACTCTCCCTTCGGGATCTCTAACAGTTACCCTTAAATTTATAATGGGACAGATAAATTGTCCCATTATAAATCTTGAAGGATGTAGAACAATTTTATAGAAAAAGAACAAAAATTATAAATTTCGATTTCTATTCTTTTTTTGGAAAAATCCAAGTTTTTGGTTTTCATTCTTTAGTAAAAATAAATATTTTTAATATGTATTTTTAAAATTATTTTATCCTTCATTTTATATAATGAGTATCTCCTTAAAAAAGATGTGGAATGATTATGGTATTGGTGCAATTATTGGTTTATTAATCATCGCCTATGTCATTAGTTTATTTGCGAATTATTTAAGTTCCAAGGGAAGTTATGGGTATGAATCAAATCAATCCATGCAAGGACAATACAGAAATCCAAGCAGTCAAGATTTAAGTTTAGCAGAAGGTAATAGTGGAGGAAATGTTCAACCATCTGAACCATTAGGTCAAAATGAAGTATTTGCTTCTGCCAAAGGTGTGCAAACAACTTCTCCTGGTCTTCCTTCTACCTGTTCCCAAACAAATATTCAAAATCCTGCCGAACTTTTACCTAAGGATACCAATAGTCAATGGGCTCAATTAAATCCAAGTGGTAAAGGCGAATTAGCAAATGTGAATTTGTTAAAAGCGGGTTACCATATTGGTATTGATACCATCGGTCAAACTTTGAGAAATGCCAACTTACAAATCCGTAGTGAACCTCCTAACCCACAATTATATGTCGGTCCTTGGAATCAATCCACGATAACCCCCGACTTCATGCGACCGCCTCTTCAAATTGGCCAAGGAAATCCTTAAATAAAAAGTAATTTATTCAATCAAAATCTTTATATTCATTATTTTTACACATATAAATATTTTGAACTCTATCTTCTTTCGTAATTTTTTCAATGTTAGAAATTAATTCATTTAACCAGTCATATTTATTTTTATAAACATCTTTTTGTAAAATTCTTATTATAGAAAATCCATTGTCATTAGCACATTTCATTTTATATAAATCATTTATTCTTGTTTTTTCTGGTGATACCCAATTTTTAATTTGGTCAAAATGTTGTTTTCCATCAAGTTCAATAATTATTTTTCTCTCTTCAATCACAAAATCAAAAGGCAAATAATTTATATTTTTACACCAATCAACTTTATATTGAGATTTTAAAAATATATATTTTTCATTCAATTTATTAAATAAAATTTTCTCAGTTTTATTTACACAAAATGGACACCATACCCCTTTTGTTACATCTGATAACTGACATTTAAATACAATATTACATAAATCACAATTAAAATCAAATATTTTATTCGTACTTTTAAACAATGTTCTAGGTTTAATATTATTATTGTCTAGATATTTGCTTCTTTCTATAGACGCAAATGAATTATTAAAACAAAATTCACAATTATTATTTTCACATAATTTTTGATGACTACAATAAGAACACCAATGTCCTTGACAAGATATTTGTTTTAGACTAATAAATAATTCATGCTTACATTTATCACAGTTAAAGTAATATTTTTTTGGACTTCCTTTAAATACTTGATTTGGATTTAAAATATTTTTATTCGACCAGAAACAAGATTTTTCGTGTGAAGCGAATGATTTTTCAAAACAAGATTTACATTCTTCTTTTACACAAATTTTGCGATTGTAACAATAAGGACATCCTGAATTATTACTATTAATATTATTTAAAATAGATTCATAACTATGATTACACTGTTGACAATCAAACCAATAACTCTTATGAGAATTTAAAAAAACTTCTTCGGGTTTTAATTCATTGATGGAACTCCAAAATTTTGCTTTTTCGTGGCTTGCAAAAGAGTCATTTGTATTTTTTGGACGATAAACCACTTTACCTAGCATACTATTATCTTTTTTTTCGCCTCGATTATTCGGTAATTTTCCCCTTTCTTCAAATTGATTTTGTTTCGAACAAAATTGATAATTTAATTTAGGTGTTTTTTGCAGGTCATTTGTTTCTACTCTTGGAATAACTTTTTTTACTGATTGAAATGTCTTTGGACATTGAAAATAAATATATCCCTGTAATTTACGATTCTTTTCATCATCTATTTCTTTACCTAAAACTATATATCTACAATCAATATTTAATAAAATATCATATTCTTCTTGTGTATAATTTTTTAAATGAAAAGAAAAATCTCTTCTTTTTATTTGAATGGAACACATTTACTTGATTTTATCGGATTATCTTTATATTGTTTATACATTCGTTTATTATTTTAATCAATCTCATTCGAAGTAACGCTTCTCGTAATTTTCTCTCCACAATGACGATTCCAAAGTTCATTAATTTGGTCTTCTCTCTCCATTTTTTCAATATGGTGAGTTATATCGATGTTCTCGTTTTTTTTGTCATTCTCCCTTGACCATCCATAACATTTGATTAAATCTTCCCAAACATATTTTTCGGTTTCGGTTAACCACATACGATTGATTGTTTCTTCTCTTTGTTCTTGTGTACAAAGACCACATCCTTTTCCGGTTATGCATCGTATTACTGCATAAGAAAAACCGTTATGAATATCCGCATTGATTACACAACCACAAACCATTTTTTTAAAAATCGATTTCATATTTTATAAATTTATGGTTTTCTATTTATATTCTTTTTTTGTTTTTGGTTTTTGTTTTTGTTTTTGGTTTTTGTTTTTGTTTTTGGTTTTTGTTTTTGTTTTTGGTTTTTGTTTTTGTTTTTGGTAATAATTAAAATAGTCAAATAATATAAGATTCCATAAAAAATGCAATTCAAGCAAAATATCTTTTTTTATATTTTAGTAGGATTTGTTCTATTGATTTGTCTGAAAATCTATTATGAAAGCGACACTTTTCAATTAAAATGCGTTATCGCTTCCAAAGACGGGAATCGTTATTGTGTAAGAGACCGAACCAAGTTGGAACCTGCAGCCAATTTATTGGCCTCCGTTACTCAACGTTGCAAAGAATTGGTTCAATATATGGGTGAAAAATTTCCCGAGGACGACCGTGCCAAACGTTTAGTAAAGGGATTTAATCCACAAAAAATAATGGAAACACTTCCTACAAGTGAATTGACTGCTTATAGTGAAAACAAAGGAGAGAAAATCGCTTTTTGTCTTAATAAGAATAAAGTCGATGATGATTTGATTGATTTAAATACGCTTACATTTGTCGCCATTCACGAATTGTCGCATATTATGACCAAATCCGTTGGACATAAACAGGAATTCTGGGAGAATTTCAAGTTTTTATTGACGAATGCCAAAGAAGCGGGTATTTACAATCCAGTGGATTATAAGAAAAAACCGAAAGAGTATTGTGGAATGACGATTAATGACAATCCTTATTATGACTTACTTTAAGGGAACCTAGGTTCCCTTATGATCCCTCCTCTACAGGGGGACACCCATAAGGAGAGAGACCCCCATCATTGTATTTTTGGCGCGCGAGTTTCTACAAAGTAATGAACAATCATATTGTGCAAAGCATAATATCATTGTAGAGATTGTTGTAGGTCCCGCGCCAAATTATGTAATAATATCTATCCCCAAAGGGCAGTTTTGCTCCACTTTTTCAAAAGTGGAAAGGGATTTAAAAAGATCTCGCAATCATATAATAGATATCTATTTATTGATTAGATGCAAATTTTTGTAAAAACCCTTACCGGAAAAACAATAACTTTAGAAGTCGAACCAAGCGATACCATTGAAGCAATTAAACAAAAAATACAGGATAAAGAAGGTATTCCGCCTGACCAACAACGACTCATTTTTGCAGGAAAACAGTTAGAAGACGGGCGTTCTTTAACGGATTATAACATTCAAAAAGAATCTACTTTACACCTCGTTTTAAGATTACGTGGTGGATAGGAATTTGTTTTTTTTGTTTTTATTATATCTTTTTTAAAAAGGTATAATATATATTCATTGTATTAACTAAAAATGAACATTCCATCGATTTACAAAGTTCACTATTTGAAAAACAACGAAACCGATTCGATTTATGTATTTTATGGAGAGAATTCAAACGAATCCGATTTATATGAAAAATGTTTTCATCCAGAGGAACTCATCCAAATTCGAGAGAATCATACTCCCATTTCTTTTGTCCAATCTCAAATTCATCGTGACGACTCTATTTCAACCATTAAAACAAAAATTCTCAAAGAATGTAGTAAGAAAAACCTTTCTTTTTCCATTCCCGAAATGTATCTTTTCTGTCAAAAGAGAGAAAAATTAAACACTGCTGAAATCTATGAATCATTGACGCGTAATAAAAGAGTAGAATTGAGTAAAAACCGTCTTGAAACCTTTCTTTTGAATCTTCATCCATCCATCGAAGTTCCTGTAAAAAAAGTCTATGATTATGACGATTTGTTCGCTTTAAAACTTGACCAATCCTCATTTGAGGTCGATAAGATTTTAGGACAAAAATACTATTTTGTCAGTGGCGAATATCCATTTATTCATAATCCTTATAATGTCCAACAAAATTATGATTACCTTTATGAAAAAACATCCAGAAAATCGATCGTCGGATTGAATTCCTATCTTTTATTTAATACGGGAACCGAAATTACAAATAATACCATTTATCTATGTTTAGCGAAAGATGTTTTTAAAAACGCTGAAGAAAAAGGTTTCACTCTAGATGTTACAAGCAAAATCTATTTCCCAGTATTATATTCTCAAAATATTCGTGATTTGTCTTCGTTAGCCGAAAAATCCCAAGAATTGTTGGAAGGAAATAAAGAAGCATTAAAACGGATCAATCTTGAAAGTTATAAAGTAGTCAATATGTTTTATGATATTTACAAAGAGAGAAAAGAAGAATTACCTTATTTATCCAGAGGAATTCGTTCGATGAAAATCATTATTCATCCGGATTTTTCCGTAAAAATGCCATTGGATGTTATTTTTAAGTTGATTCATGCGACGGAAAAAAATCCACTCATTAAATATAACCCGGCATTACGTCAAGAAAATTTATATCGGCTTTATACGGACCAAATTTCTACCGAAGGTCAAAAAATCCCTTTTTTGAATAAGGCGGAAATTATTAAATTAACCAAAACGATTGGAAAAACAAAAACGGTAGCCGTTTATTTGGAAGTCAAAACCAAAGAAAAAGAACCTTTTTCTTTTATATGTGAATTTATGGAAAATGGAGATATTGTCATTGTCTCTGAATTCAAAAAAGTGATTCGAGAAGACATTGTGGATGAAATGTTACAGAATTCCATCAATCCGTTATTGGATGATATTCGAGATTTCTTACAACAAAACGGTTATCAAATTCCTGCCTTTCATAGTTTATATGATGAAAATGTAGAAATCAAATATTTGAATTACGAATTACAACTAGAAATTCAGAATGAGTTGAATTTAAGTAGTCTTACTTGTTTGTCTACCATCTTCATTGAAGAAATAAGCGAGACCAAAGGAAAAAAGAAAACATCTGTATCTAATACAAAGAGAGAAAATGAAGTCAAGACACAATTGCGATTTAAACGCGTCGCCAATTTCAATAAAACAACCAGTCAAGAAGCCTTTATTATTGAAAAAATCAATGATTTTGGATTCAACAAAGAGGAGATTATTTTGGCTTTACTGGAAAATTATGCTGAAGATTTGAATCGAACAGAAGCCACCGAATTATTTGCACGTGTGGTGGGTGAATTGAGTGTAGAAAAAGGTAGAAAAAAGACGGATATGAAAATCAAGAATAATCCTGGATTTAAGACGATTTTTTCAGTCATTAAAAAAAGTGCCATTCTTACCGTTACCATGGAAAATATCAATGATATCCATTATTTAACGACGGTTCCTATTTTCTTGGACTCGGTGATAAGAATTACCCAAGATAAGAATAGTACAAAGTATCCTGAACAAACAATTGACCATTTATGTTCTTTACGTATTTTCAAAGCAAAAGAATCGAGAGAAGAAAATAAAGAAAAAGAAAAAGAAAAAGAAAAAGAAATTCAAATATCGAATTTAGTCATTAAAGAACGTCTTGTTCCTTCTCAAGAAGAGGAAAAAGTAGAAGAAACAATCGATGAAGATTTGGAACAAGAAAAAATACAAAATGCAATGGATTTGTTTTTTGGGAATGACGACGACGATGAAGAAGAAGAAGAAGAAGAAGATTTTAAAGGAGGTGTTTCTAAAAAAAAGAAAAATGATACCTATAATGGTGTAACCATACCAAACGAATTAGATTATCCAGATGAAGACGAAGTTGAAGATAAACTTTTAGAAGTAGAAAACATTCAAGAAACCAATACAAATACTGCGTATAAAAATACCATTAAAAATATCGACGGTATGACTTTAAATAATCCTTATTTCTTTCAAGAAAGAATTTCACAACGCGACCCTGCTCTTATTCTTAAAGCAGATACAGGTAGATATAATTCGTATTCTCGTACTTGTTTATCAAGTAAGAAAAGACAACCCGTTATTTTAACCGATGAAGAGTTGAAAAAAATCAATGAAGAACATCCCGGTTTTTTAAGAAAAGAAGATGTCATTACTTACGGATCCAATCCAAATAAAAAATTCAATTATATCTGTCCTAGATACTGGTGTTTAAAAAACAATACTGTTTTAGATCCCAAAGATTTTGTAAAGAGAACGGAAAACGGAAAAGAAATATTGGTTCATCCTACGTGTGGAAAAATTCTACCGTCCGATGCAAAAAGAGTCATTCCTGGACATTATGTATATGAATTTTATAATAATCAAGATAAAAAAGATTTCAAAAGATTTCCTGGATACCAAGTAGATAAACATCCAGATGGTTATTGTTTACCTTGTTGTTTTGATTTAAATACTCGTAAACGGTTAGAAGCAGTAACAAAATGCCAAGCAAAGAATGATAGCGAGGGTGAAAAAGAGGGTGAAAAAGAAAAAGAAGATGAATACATTATTGGAATGGAGAAATTTCCTCTCTCCAATGGTCGTTGGGGTTATTTACAAATGCAACTGCAACAATTTTTAAATGTGAGTGGTGAAACGTGTAAATCTGGTTCTGGAAATCCGTGTTTTTTACGTCATGGTGTTGAAACCAGTTCAAAACAATCCTTTTTGGCCTGTATCGCCGACGCATATTTTTATGCGAGTTCCAAGAAAATATCGATCCAAGAATTTAAAAAAATAATGGTTGAGAATTTATCCATCGACCATTTTATCAATTACCAAAATGGAAATTTAGTCAATGATTTTTATGATGCAACGATCCCGAATGAAAGAATCAACGAATTTATAAAATCACCCAAATCAACCCAGTCCAAACTATCTTCTCTCGTTTATTCTTCTTCTCATTCTTTGAATGAAGACGCGATTCTTTATTATGAAAAAGTTGCTTGTTCTTTCTTGAATTTCATTGATTTTTTAAAAAACGATAAGATTGTCATTGACCATACTTATTTATGGGATATGGTGACACAACCCAAAACCTTTCTAAAAGACCGTAATATACCGTCGAAAGAAATCTATCATTACGGATTCAATTTGGTCATTCTTGAAATACCAGATAATGATATTACTCAAAATATAGAAATTATTTGTCCTACCAATCATTACACAAGCGAACCATTTCATCCAAAAATAGGTACATTAATATTAATGAAAAAAGAAGATTTCTATGAGCCCATCTATTCTTACTTGAGATTAAGTAAGGAAAATATATCTATTGACCGTTTTTTTTACGGGGATACAAAATATACAAATATCAAAAAAGTATTAAATGATATTATTTACCCCCTAATGAATACCATATGTAAACCTGAAGAAAGTTTACCGAATCGTTATTTTTTCCAACAAGCGATCCCCCTTTCTAGTTTAAAAAAAATGCTGAAAAAGATGGATGTTTCCATTCTAAAATATGTATTTAATTTCAATAATAAAATCATAGGTGTTATCGTTTCCATTGACTCAAATGAAATCATGGTTCCTTGTTATCCTTCCTCTTTGGAGAATTCTTCAAAAACAGTAGAAAAAGAAAAAATGATTTTTATGAATGAACCTACCATTTGGAAATCTTACGAAGAAACAGTAACAACTCTACTAGAATTAAACGAAAAAAGTGAACATCAAATACCTTGTAAACCGATTATTAATGTAATGGAAGATGAACTGATTGTGGGTATACTTACTGAAACCAATCAATTTATTCAAGTTAATCCACCGATCCAAAAAATCGATATCCCCCGGGATATTCGATTAAAAACCTCACTCCAAGGAAATAATATGATTTTGGCAGATATGGAGACCACGACCAAAAAAGAAGAAGATGAAGAACGTGTTGAAATGATACAAAAAATTCGTATGGAATCAAATTTTTATAATGTATTTCGAAACACAATTCGTATTTTATTGAATGATTATGAAAACAGTAAAAAGAGAGAAGAATTGGAAGGAATCTTGAAAAACGAAACTTTATTGTATCTAACAAAACTACAAAAAATAACCGAAATATTGAAAGAGGTCGTGGATGACAAAGTGCTTTTTATTGGAGATGAAAAATATTATAAAATCATGAAGGAAGTTTCTACTTGTATTGTTAAAAATGCGGATAAATGTTCCGCTTCCAATGTATGTGCCATTATTGAAAAAGAAGGAAAAAGTATTTGTCAATTGATTTTACCCAAGAAAAACCTGATTAATCAAGAAAAGAATGAGTATATTTATTATCGAAGAATGTCAGATGAATTGACGAGATATACACGTATCCAGAATTTTATGTTCCAACCACAAACCTATCTATCTTTTGGAAATAATCAAGTAAAATATCATTTGAAAGATAATGAGATGATCTTAATTGAATCCATGATTACACAAGAGTATTTTAATCGTTTAATACCGACGAAAATGAATCCTTATGTCAAAAATAATTCTTATGATGAAGTAAAACCATTAATTCATCCTTTATATGAAAATGAAGTAAATATGGAAACGTTAAAGGTGATGATGAAGCCTGGAGAAATGAGAGAATTCAAACCAAAAACGATTTTCTTAGAAGAAGACAAAGAAATCATTCCTTTTACTAAAAAGGTAGATTTGGAAGCAACTCTAGAAAAACCGAATGCAATACTTCAAGAACAAAAGGAAATTGGAGAAATAATAGAAGAACAAGAACAAGAACAAGAAGAACAAGAAGAACAAGAAGAACAAGAAGAACAAGAAGAACAAGAAGAACAAGAAGAACAAGAAGAACAAGAAGAACAAGAACAAGAACAAACCATCATTGAAATAAAAGAAAAAGACAATCAAGAAAAGGCAATACAAGATAAAATAAATATGACAAATTCTTGCAAAGATGAAATAGAAAAACCCATCTTTGATAAAAAACGTAATCAACTATTTCCAATCAATTATAAAGATTTCAAATATAAAAATAGCAGTATTGCATGTTCTTATGATATCATCATTGTTATTCTCAAAGTATACAATCGGGTGAAAACAGTGTATGAAATCAAAGAAGATTTATTCGAATCTTATCAATCTTATCTTCCGCAATTTCAAACCAAAATCGTAGACTTATTGAAAATCGAAAGGAAAGAAAATTTATGTAATCAAGTACTCCAAGGAACCATGACTTTTGAAAATATGATTATGAATGATGCCTATTTTCTCTCTTTGTTTGATTTATGGCTCCTTGTTCAAAAATACAAACTTCCTACGATTTTTATGTGTACGTATAAATTGTTGGAAACAAATCAAACTTCTAAAATAATGGTGGGATATCAAAGTAAGGAGTCAACCGAATTTATTTTCATTGTTACTCCTCCTATTACAAAAAAAACACCTGTTAATAAACCGCCGATTAATCGTTTTGTTTTAACAGATACAAATCAACTATTGATTCCTATGGATTCATTGAATAAAGAAACAGAACTCTATGGAGAATTACAAAAATCCATAGAATATCCACGAACGATTGAAGATTTCTTGACAAAATTTACAAGAAATGATTTGGATGCATGATGAAATTTTACACCCTTGAAGATTTACACCCTTGAATATTTATAATGGGACACAAGATGTGAAAGGACAACCGTTACCGATAAATCAGTTGAAAGGCAATCCTCTTAGGGAGGATTGTCCCATTTAAAATCTTCATCGGTTTACACAAAGATATTATTCTCTTCTGATTCATTGGTTGAATCATAGGAAGTTACCGATTCGTCTTCCGAATCTTCGATGATTCTACGATTATTTCTTATTTGGAGTCTGACAGAGATTCTGTCTTTTTCCATTTCATTGCAATGAATGATAAATTCTTCGTCGGATAATAATTCCTCGATATCGTGTGTTTTCATTAATCCCAAGTGACTCGATAAAAAAAACTTATTATTTTTATTACAATAAAAAGGTGGACATTCTTCATTAAATTCAACTATTTTTTCATAGGTTATTTTCGAATGATTTTTGAAAGATTTTACTTTGATTCTTTTTCTACCAAATTTCGGAAAATAATAACGAAAACGAAACAACATTTTTTCTAATGCTTCTTTGTAATTTATTTTTTTATAGTAATCTAAAGAAAGAGTACTAATATAATACATAAATAAATAAGGTTTGAAAATACGGATTAAACATTGATTTGGAAAATCCTTATTGATTTCTATTTTTTTATAATGTTTTTCATTATAAGATTCCAACATTGTTTTTATATCAGAAACAAATTCTTCCTCATGGATATTATTTAAATAATTTAAAATGGCACATTCCCTTAGTAAAATTTGATTTTTCTTTTCAAATAAATCTAGATCAAAATCCAATTGGAAAAATTTCTGAATAATTTCCGGTATTGGAATACATTTGAAAAAAAAGGTAAAATAAATATTGTATAAATTCGATTTTGAAAAAGGAAGATTGTTGTAAGGGTTTTTAATGGTTAATGGTGAAGAAAAGAAATTAGGCGAATAGGTTAACGCTGTTGTAAAAATATTAATTAAATCACTTACGATAAAAAAATAATGATTTTCTTGATGAAACACACAAATCACATTCTTTTCTTTTAATTCAATTGGGTTTAAACATAAATCAGTTTCAATCACGATTTTTGCTTTTTTCCATTTATATTGCGATGCCAATTTTGAAAAAGCAAAATAAGTTTTTTGAATTTGAGAGAAAATACAAATGATATTCTTTTTCATTTCTTCGGTATAAAAAATATTTTTTTCAATGACTTGTAAAAAAATATATTTATTTTTTATATTTATTATATTTTTTTCTATGGAAAAATAAGAAAAAACGGTTTTATAGAAAGAATCATTTGAATTTTCGATTGTTTTCTCTATAATTTGATAAAAAGAATGCATCTTCTATATTCTTATTATTATTATTATTTATGTTTTTATATATTCTTATTATTATATTATGATTTTATTAGACATTTTGTATAAATGAATAAAACTAAGTTAAGTAGCATAAACAATAAGTTTATATAAAAAATATTTTTTATTTTTATATAAAATAAATGGTGGTCGTTTTAAATATATGGCAAAATGCTGGATTTTTTAGTTGTTGTTCGGTTATTTTACACCATACAATTGAATTTTTTAATAAACATAAAAAAATTCCAGATGTTTTAGACACTACGAATACTTTTTTTTGGTATAAACCAATGGGCTGTAATCATGATATTCGATATGAATATTTTGAAAATGAAGAAAATGAAGAAAATAAAGAAAATATAGATTATAAAAATCCAGTAGATTATAAAGAATACTATCAGTTCTCAAATTATAAACATTTAGATTATGTGAATATTCTTCCTTTTATAAATAAATATTTTACTCCATCCAAACAAATTAAAGAAATCATTCAAACGATGGAAACGAAATATAATATTGATTATAATAATTTATGCGTGTTATTTTATCGAGGGAATGATAAATCTACCGAAACAAAACTATGTAATTATAATGAGTATATTGAAAAAGCAAATGCAATAAAAATTACAAATCCACAAATACAGTTTTTAATTCAAAGCGATGAAACTGAATTTATTGAGACAATGTTACAGATATTTCCTGATTCTATTTATTTTAAAGATGAAATTCGACATATTCATAAAACGGATAGTACTACCGTAGATAAAGTATTTAGAGATTCGAATCATATTTTTTCCAAATATTATTTAGCAATTACGATTATTATGTCAAAATGTCATATGATTGTTTGTGGAAGTGGAAATTGTTCCATATGGATAATGTTATTTCGTGGAAATGCGAATAATGTTCATCAAATAATGGATGATTCTTGGTTATAACTCGACCTGAACTTGGTATATTTATGTAAATTTTATAAATAATTTATTTATATTAAATATATCTTTACGTTTGGTGATAAATAATAAATAGTTTATAAAAATACCAAAATTCATAAAAATAGACATATTGAAAAATATCTGGTTTTGTAAACGTCTCTTTCTCAAACCATTTACTTCTGTATAATTTGATTGTTTATACATGGAACATAATAAAAAAATAAGAGAAGCGGAAAATAAAAAGATGGATTCACTATATAAATTCGTGTACATTTTATTATTGCTTTTTGTTCGAATGCTTTGAATAATGAAAATATTAACCGCGACTAAAAATGACATTCCTAATGTACTACTATTAATTTCAGCGATTCTTGATTGTTCTAGTGGAATATCTGTGATTGTTCCAATAAGTGAAATTTGATACAATAAAAATGCATTTAATATAATAAATATAATTCCGGGTCTCAAATAAGACGGGTTATTAATTGTATAATACATAATGTTTGTCAGTAAAAAAATCATAAAAATCACGAAAATAACAAAAGGTAAACCTACATAATTTAAAGTAATATCACTATACTTATAATCTAAATCTTCTACTTCATAACCAATCCCAATTAATCCAGTAATATTTGTTTTATGATTTTCATTTTTTTTAAATGTTTTAAAATAAGCATTTTTTTGAATAGCGCGTTTATTAAATGGATCTTCCCAATAATAATTGATAGAATTACAACCATTGATTGTTTCCTGCATATAATACATTAAATCGATCAAGTTTGTATTCGTAGGAAATTGTTGTAATACAATATATCTTTGATTTACTTTTTTTACTTCATCTGAGAATTCTAAATTCAATAGTTCTTTTTGATAAGATGCGCGTAATATAAAAATAGAAGGTACGTTTGGTCTATGTATTTCCTTATCTTTTTCATAAATGTATAAATAATATTTTCTTCCTTGGAATTCTAAAAGTACATTTTTATTTGTATACTCGACCCATTCGATATAAGACATCGTATCAAGCATTTTTACGCGTTCATTCAATAGATTCGTCATTAAGGTTCGTAATTGATCTTCGTTATCTAAATTAAATTGTATTTCTTGAATATTAATGGAATTACCCAAAATTGTTTTCCAATTCGATAAATAAAAATAATAATATACATATTCTAAAATAAAAACAATAAGAAAAATAATGGTTATTTTATTCATATATATATATAATATACTTTTTAAAAAAAAGTATTGCAAAAATCCTTTTTGAAAAAAAGTATTGCAAAAATCCTTTTGGTTTTATACGGATAAAGATTTGAATCCACACCTCTTCCACATATTATTTTTTACAAATCGATAACAAGTAACTTAATTTGTAAATGTATAATTTTTTGAGATTATGATATAAGTCAAAAATAAACCAAAAAAATTCTTTGCAAATAAATCCAATATATTATAAAAGGTATTTTTAGTATAGTAAGGTAAAAAAGCAACAATTCCATAAAGTGACCAAAAAAAGAAGAAATACCAAAATAATTTTAAACCTAACTCATTTTGATTTACATAATTTACATAAATTGTATAATAATATATTAAAAATGGAACAAAACCTAAAACAACACTTGTTGACGTATTAATTATTTTTGCTTCACCTAAATATCCAAATAGTAACATTAGCCAATTTAAATATATTATGTAGGATATATTAGTTGAATTCTCGAATAGTACATTAAATAATGTTAAGTTTGAGGTATCCTCTCCTCTCTCGATATGTTTCAAAAAGATTAAATATGTAATTAAGGTAATTAACATGGTTGGGGTTGTGATAATCCAATCGATATATCGTTTTGGTGTGACGTTTGATACCTGATTAAAATTAAAAAGCAACCAAATATAAAATAATCCTTCTACAATTTGAACAGAGACTTCTAAAAATAATAATTGTTTTATTATCATATAAGGTGTATCCACTTTTACAAAAAGAGTTACTATTTCTATCATTCCTGTTAGAAACTGAACAATTACGGATAAAACTAAGGTTACATAAAAATAATGTTTTGAACTCATATATTATTTTTATATTTTTTTATATTTTTTTATATTTTTTTATATTTTTTTGATTTTACACCTTCGCACATTTTAAGTCTGTGATAACTGTTGCTTTTGCCACTCCCCCTTACCTACGGTAGGACGTCCACAAAGTGGGCTCCCTTCCGAAGGGAAGGGCGAATGCGCAAAGTTGTAATCAATCACTCGAAACCTTAAATAATATTGTTCGCATTTTTAATCACATAATTCATTTCAATGATTGATTTTATTTTATCGGTTAAAAAAGGATTCATAAGATGATAAATGGAGGAAAGATAAATGGTTGGATTAATAATTATTATTTTTTTTAAATTTTTACTAAATTTGGATGAAATAAGTTTTATTAGTTCAATTGCAACTTCTAGTTGCATAAGATGATTCAAATTAAAATCAATACCGTCTAAAATCCAAAGCCATTGTTTATTTTCAGGAATCTCACCTAATACACCATCATAGTGATGAATAATACTAGTTGCATCATAATACAATTTGGCTTTGGAAGGGCACGTATAATAATAGACTACATTCTCTTTTTCTTCAAGTTTGGTTAAAGAATGATTTAATGGATCAATCGAACATAATGGACATATGTATGTCATATTATATACTTTTTGAAAATATACTTTTTGAAAAAAAGTATAACAAAAATTTCTTCCTTTTTATCTTGTAAAATAAAAAGGAAAAGAAAAAGGAAAAGGAAATTATTATGGGTATTTACACCTTTGCACATTTAAAATGCGCAATGGTGTATAATATTTTGATAATGTTTTTATACTTTCTAGTTTTATAAATATAACTCTAAAATGGATTATAATCATCATCGCCCTCCCCCATATCCGTCGACTTGATATTAATGACATTGTTTTGTATGGCCAATTTCTGATTACTACATTGATCGCCTAGAACGGAACTTGTAGTCTGTCCAAAGAATTTTTCGATCTCTTCTTCTTCGTCCGTTGGTTGATAATTTTCATCTGCTGCATTCTGTTTTTGTATTTCCTCAATGTCTATTATCACTTGGAAAGAACTTGTCCCGAAATATCCTTCTTGACCACACATTACATTGGCGGATACACCTCGTAACGTATCGAGTTCTGCGTGTCTTGCTGCTTTTAAAAACATTTCCGGCGTTTCTTCAAACGATGCCTTGGCAATAGGTCCAATGTTATCATTATTAATACCGTGTCGAAAGATCGAAATCATTTTACTTGTATACGTCATACGATCACATAATACACTGTAATTATGGTAATTAATATAAGTTCCATCAAATTCAATGACTTCTGTTAATTCATTGAAAATCGATTGACGTGCTGCTTCAATTCCGAGTGTTTTATACATTTCCACAATATCATTACTATAAGTACGATTATTATCAATATAATTCAGTGCTAATACATCCATTAAATTGGAACCAACTGTATCCAAGACAATAATATCCTGTTTCTTATAAATTCCATTTTGTTCCGTTACATTGTCTTTGATTTTACGAACCATCACTTTATTCACACCCTTTACACCACGTAAAACAATGTTTTGTAAAAGTTGTTCTTGGAAATTCTTGAGTAAATAAATCTGGTCACTTTGATCCAATGGACTTGCCTTCACCTTTTTCGTTCCACCTTTGTTAGAAGCATTCTTAATGATTTCATTCATACGAATACGAAAAACCAACTTATCCGAATTATAATCGCTAAATACACAATTGATTTCTTTATCATACACATTGTTCAAGGTAAAATGAATATCGTCCATTGTAATATTTTTCTCCAACATTACTTCTGCATCCATTTCCATACGTAATACCCATTTGGAACGTTGATTATTGTCATTTGATAAATCAATCCCTGCACATTCTGCTACCATATTTTCAAAGACCTTAAATTGTTCCATGGTATCTTTATCTTCATTAATCAGGGTGTTCAAATCATCTGGGTCAAAACAAATCTCTATCGATTTAACGACTTCTTGTAAAGGGGTATGTTCCAACATATACATAATCGATTGCGCCTTATCTTTCTCTGTTTGGTCTTCTGGTCTTAAATAGATAGTTAAGGATGGATTTTTGGGCTCACTTGATAAAGATAATATTTCTTCAATACGCGGCACACCACGAGTGATGTTAGATTTCGATGAGACTCCGGCAAAATGGAAAGTGTTTAGCGTATTATGAACAATGACACCATAGTCAGTCATAAAAGTTTGATTCGTTGGAATAGTAAAGTCATATACATATTTTGTTTGTTCTGGTGTATAAATTTCAATATCTACGACTTCATCCCAAACCACTGTTGCAGTGACTGCTTGTTTTAAAATAGACAATTCTGTTTGAATTAAAGAGGCTTCTGGATGTGATTTGAAAATTTCCAAATACTTCTGTAAAGTTCTACGTCCAACCGTATCTTTCTTTTTATAACATCCATAATTTCTACTTTGTCCTGGTAAATTTAATGTTTTTCCGCAATGTGCAATGATTTTACCCAATCCATTGATTTTATCAATATATTCATTTAATGAAACATTCACATCTCTTTCTGTATATTGAACCAAACTTTCTAATTTGTCTTTATGTAATTCAGTACTGATTTTTTCCTTATACATAACACTATATTTGACGGAAATTGATAAGTTGTAAAGATTGGAACCACGGATTAGATTTTCTTTGATGGAGGAAAAGATACCAAAGTAATTTAATAATAATGAAATATCCTTAATTAATTGTTTACTTCTACTACAAACTCGAATTTGATGATGTTGTTTATCATTTTGAAAATTACCGTCGCCATCAAAATAAGCTTGAATAAGTGCTGCTTTAAATTCCAAGGGTGCTAAGAAGGCAAAATCAGGAACCTTTTTTACAAAAGAACCTGTATCACACGTATCTAATAATAAACAAGCCAATTCTTTACAAGTAAATTTGGTACTTATACTTTGTCCATATTCTCCTTCTTTTTCACTGATACGACATTCTTTATCAAATCTGTTTGCAAATTCTTTGGTTTTTTCAATAAAAGTATTTGATATATTGGTAATGGCAATTTCGTGATAATTTATATTTCCTTCTGCTAAATAAGCCCCGACAAACCATCCAAATAAAGAATCTAATTTATAATTTTTATCATTGATTTGAATGGTTGATTGTGTAAAGGTTTGGTCAATTTGTCTAGCCACCGGAATTCTCATTCCTTTCTTCATATTTGCACCAACAATTGCTTCTACTTTTTGAGTTTCCTCTGAACGGAACAAGTGAGAATGACTTGTTGTTGTTTCCACGACCCTTCCGCTTCTTGTAGTAACCTTCATCATTTGTCCATTCACTGGGTGTCTTGAAATATGGGATATCTTGTTCCATTTTGTTTGTTCCTCCTCTGTAACACCGACAATATAATAATCATCTTCTAATTTTTCCAAGAGTGTTTCCACACTATTCATTCCGTGTCCTGTATCGAAAGTATAGTTTGGAAGTTGTTCGATTAGATTTTCAATGAATGGACCAATTTCTACAGATAAGTGTTCTACTTCTTGACTTTCCTTGTTTCTTTTCATAAGTTTAATTTTCTCACTGGATAAAAGAGACATTTGTGTGCTCGTTTCGCCAACACTTTGGCCTGCGATCATACCAACCATCTCACCTGGTGTTACAATCGCTTTTTTATAAGTACTTACAATGGTTTCTAACAAAACCACCAATGCTGCACGGTTAAACCGTTTTACTAAAAGTAAATCTTTGGGAGATAAATAATAATAATAGAGCACTTTGAATAATTTGGTAGGAGGGGAATAATAATTTTTCTCCAGAATGGCATAGGTTTGATCAATAAGTTCCAAGGCTTCTAATAAAGTAAGATCCACTAAAGAAGAGGAATTGATATTCAACTGTCCTTGAATATTTCCGATAATATACATAAATGCTACTGGACAATTCACGACACTATCCCCCTTCTTTTTGAAAACATGGTCGATAATATTGGTACGTTCTTCCAAAAAGAAATCAATGATTTTCTTACTTTGTTCCAACCATTTTGCTTGTTGTTTTTTATTTCTGGTCAATGTATTTTTCAAAAGGATTTGAGATAAGGTCTTGTTTTTTCCGGTTTCTTCTGGAATGGTATAATGCGCATAAATGTCTTGAGTACTCATGGTTACAAGGGGTAACATCTGGTTTTCTACTTTCACTGGATCAATGCCGTCATCTCCATAAGAGAATTGTACGATTTTACTTTTATTTGTACGAATGGTCATATCGTACCCTACCATCAAATCTTCCAAACCTTTGATTAATCTTCGCTGGATATATCCTGTGGTACTAGTATCACGCACTTGAAGACCATTGGCAAGTCCAAAATTCAAGGTAGAAGGAATCGTTAAATCATACACTTTTGGGTGTTTTTCTACACCAATAATATTAATTTCCACGATTTTATCCAATACGGTATGATGATAGGTATCGAAATTACGATGAGAATTTCCCCAAACGATCGTACGCATTTTTGTATTTTTGGTTTCTTCTACTAAGGAAATCTTATTTGTAAAGATTTGTCCCCATTGCGCACGAATGGACATTCGATAGGTAGGTTTGATATTCTTGGTTCCTAAATTATTGGATTTCATTTGAGATTGAAATACTTTTCCAAAAATACCGAATCTGGAACATAACATTGAAATACCCTCGATCAATCTTTTAGAGGCAGAACCAACATCAATCGAATTCTTGGAAATGGTTCCATCCCCAGAATAATAGCCATTCAATAAACCAATGACAAATTCTTCCGATGCAATAAAAGCCTCAGTAGGTACATATTTTTTATCTGCTCCGTGACCAACCAATTTGGTCAAGAAACTAGATAATAAAGAACAATTTCCGGTGATGGTTGTCGTTTTTCCTCCAATTTGATTGATTTTTTCCCGTTGTACAAAATGAATACCGAATTTTTCAAACCATTGTTTCACAAAATTTTGAATATTTTCATTGTTATTTGTAATGGTGACTGCATTTTTATTCGCATTTCCTTCTGCTAAAAACAAGCCAATGAAAATACCATTTTCATTATTTAAAGCGAATTTTTCTGGCATAAAAGTCTCTTTTCGATTTGCGTGATAAGGATAAATGTATCCATCTTTGATATTCAACAAATTTGAACGAACACTTGTTCTTTGCAAAGACGATTTTTTACTATAAGGAAGTGTAAATTTTGTTCCGTTGTTCTCATTCCACCACCCTTCTGGTATCTTCTTTTTATTTTCCATCGATTGTTTCATTTCATTCAAAGCACAGTTGAAATCGGTACCATAAACAAATTCTTCTTTTGCAAAATACTTTTTCATATCGATAAATTCTAATACAACAGGGGGTTGACATAATTCTGCGGTCACTGGAACACAATCCCCTACCTTAATCTCTGGCGTTAACATTTCTTTGAATTTCTTTGTCTCCTTATTCCAAATCAATAAGGATTTACTTTCTGTAACAATCACATTTCTTCCACCATACGTTTTAATCTCATATAATTCTGTACCAGGGTCGTGACGAGTAATTGCAGTAATATTTCCCCACGTAATAATACCGTCTTCATCTGTAGTAGGAATAAATATATTTTCTTTTTCGGTTTCTAATAACTCCATTTGTCTTTTTGTAAAATGTTTAATATTCTCTGGATTTTTTGTAAGTCTTTCGTCAATCCATTTACCGATTTCAATATAGACTGGTTCTTCATTTTCAATAATAACAATGGGTGTTTCCCAAGTAACTGATTTTACCGCGGTATCAATAAGACCTACACGACCACCCATCGCGTGAAAGAACATTTCTTGCGGATTCAATCCGTTAATATACGAACTTTCTACAAACCCGCGTGCTCCTGGTGAATCGTCATACTTGGTAAAATGTGGAAGGGTACGATTTTCAAATCCATAAGGAATACGTTTTCCATCTACATTCTGTTGACCCAAACAAGAAATCATAAAGGAAATATTGAGATCACTTCCTTTTGAACCCGCATTTACCATGGTTACGAAACGATTGTTTTTACTCAAATTCTTCAATCCGATTTTACCTGATTCAGAGGACGCTTGATTCAAAATATTATTCACTTGTGTCTCGAATTCTTCTTCATTTGTTTTACCTGTGGCATTGTCAAACACCCCTATTTGTACTTGTTCAATTAAATTCTTCACATCTGTTTTTTTATTTGTAATGACTTGAATAATCGATTGATTTGTTTTTGAATCGGATATTAAATCACTAATACCTACACTAAAGGCACTTGATTTCATATATTCCGTCACCACGTTTTGTAAATCATCGATGAATTTGGCGGAGGCCATATTTCCAAAATCATTACATATTCGATGTAATAATCCTTTGGTACCACCGCCTAATACGCTCTTATCCATTTGTCCACGAATGTATTTTCCATTGATAATTTCCAAGAATGCGTTTGATTTTTTAGGGTCGTCTTTGTCGTCGTTGAATGCTTTTGTCTTGTATTTTAAAGTAAGGGGCGCCATTATTTGTGTTAAAATATTGAAATTACTGATTTTACCATTGTTCGCGGTCAATGCTTCTGCCAATTCTTGTTCATTGACGCGATTAAACATCATCAAGATATTCATCGCATCACGGGGTGTAAATTTTATATTTTCTCTTGTAAACTGATAACTACCTAACATCGAGTCCTGATAAATGCCAATAATGGGCGAGTTGTTACCTGGACTGATAATTTGATAGGGTACTGCTGCTAAATTTCTTAATTCCGCCTCGGATTCTGGGTCTTGAGGCATATGTAAATTCATCTCCGGTGATTTCCCTAAGGTTTCCCAAAGGGCCGGACTGTATCTTAAGCAAACTCCGGATGGCTAATCCTTCATTGTTCACCAACACCCGTTCAGTCTCTGAATGCCTTTCATAGTCTGCCAAACGACCTTAGAAAGTAACACTGCGGATTGCCCAATCCTTCACATTATTACCATTGGGTACGACTATTAATCGTGTTCCTCTTTATCGTTTCCAATAAAGAGTGGTAGTGAAGGCTCTAAAGGGGTTTCCCGCATCAAGGTGTTTTGCTTTTAGGGGACCTCTATGGAACTTATGGTTCCCTGAAGATTCTCTTAAAACTAGGGAGTAGCACGCTTTTCACGCTCCCTGTTGGGGACAAGACTTGTCATTTAATCCCCATCAAAATCCGCATTGTAAGGCTTTGTCTTGCCTACCCTTACCATTTCTAGTAAGGCCGGAATACACCTTGTGCCTTATCAGGTTGGTTAAACCATCATTTAAGACCCGTAACCGTCTACTCTCTGAACCTTTCCCATACTCTTACCATAACGAGGTTAGGGACTTGGCTGCTGATTATCCAATCCTTTACATTTTTACCATTGGGTTCGGCTATTAACCGAGTTCCCCTTAAATGTTTCCATAAAAGGGTGGTAGTAAAGGCTCTAAGGAACTTCCAGCAATTTGATTACGTCGCAAATAAATCAATAAATACTTGAGGCATTTCAAGTTTGTTTTCACTATGATATTCAATTAAATTTTTATAATGTTGTTCAATCTGTGGTATTAGAATTTTATTATTTTTAGACAAGTTTTCTTTAACAGACAAAGGCATCGTATTTCTCCAATTAAAAGCAATTAATTGTTGTTCTTCATTTGTAATATCAAATTTTGATAAAGGAATAACGTGATCTATATGCCATTCCTTACCATAATTTTCAAATGTAAAACATTCGTTATTATTTAATATCCATTTTAAATACTCCAAACAATTACAACCAAGATATTCAATTGTACGTTTTGATTTGTATTTAATAGAACTAAAAATTCTGCTTCTAACATTACGGATTATTCTTGAAATAGGTTCATCCCTTTCACAATCTTTGCATTTCAAACGATTGTGTCTAAATCTTTCTTTCATTTTGATTACATTGCAATAATTACATTTATTATTGCCAATACCTATTTCAATTTCTTTTATTTTATGTTTTTCGATAATCCTTTTCTGTTTGAATTCACTTGCTTTTTTGATTAATTTAATACGATGTTCTTGATCTGTTTCGTATTTTGTCCTTCTATTATTATTATTACATTCCATACATATTTTCTTATTTTTAATAAATAATGATAACAGTTTTGATTTTAAACAAGCATTACATTCTTGTTCTGTTTCATTATTTATTGTTAATAAACTGTATTTTTCCCTACTTTTTTTATTTCTACATTCCTTGCATATATTACGGTTTGTAATAAATAAATTTTCTGTTTTTATAATACCACATTTTGAACAACATTTTTCTAAAGGTTTCGTATCCGTTACCTCCATTTTATTATTATGATTATTTTTCTTTATATTATTTGCCTAATTATTTATTGATTTACTCACTAGGAGGTAGCACGCTTTTAACGCCTCCTGCTGCCGACACAAAGTCTATCGGCCACGTTCATACGAAATGTGTCTCCACGTTTCATAATTCGCGCAATATGACACATCATCGACATTCGATGTAAAGTCGGTTGACGATTGAATAGAATCGCGTCTCCATCCATCATATGTCGATGCACAATATCTCCTTCTTCCAAGACAATCGAATCACGGTCAATATAACGTAAAGTAATCGACTCGCCATTCTTCTTATCTAATATTTTTGCACCTGGGTATACATCTGGACCGTTTCGAACTAACGCCAACAAGAAATTCTTATTCAATGAATTGACGACCACCGGTTTTGTAATATTCTTCGCCACTTTCATTGGAATTCCCAATTCTTTAATCGAAATATTTGGGTCCGCCGTAATCACCGAACGTGCACTAAAATCCACACGTTTCGCCATCAAGTTCCCACGCATACGCCCTCCCTTTCCATTCAAACGATCCTTGATCGATTTCAATGGCCGGCCACTTCGTTGTGCAACCGAAGCAACGCCCGGTATTTTATTATCAACTTGCGTAGCGACATAATATTGTAAGACCATGGTCCAATCATCAATCACATTCGCCGCCGCATTTGCCTGTATTTTTTCTTGTAACGTCTTGTTCGTTTTAATAATATTTACCAAAATATGACTCAAATCATCCTCCGAACGCTGTTGGGCGTCGTGTTTGACGGATGGACGAATCGCAGGTGGTGGAACAATCATTACTTGACAAATCATCCAATCGGGACGAGACCATAAAGGACTGAAACCCATAAAAGATACATCATCATCACTGATTCGCTTGAATATTTTCAAAACAATTTCAGGAGTCAATTTAATAACAATCGGTTCACCTCCCTCATTATCCGTTTTCCATTCGGCGAAAATACTGGCTAAACCTTCTTTACGAATTTTGGTGGGCTGTAAACATCCACAACCGTCATCCGTATCTTCCCCACAACGCCCCATCTTATTACAAAGAGCAAACGCATACTTCCATCTCGCCTCCCCCTGTAATTTGAGTGCCTGTTTATATTTTTCTTTACTAATGAGTAATTTACTACATTTAAAACACACACAACGTAATACTTTTTGAATGGTATTCAAGTACTGAATATAAAACACCGGACGTGCCAACTCAATATGACCGTGATAACCGGGTGTTTTCATATAGTCTAACCCATCCGTTGGACAGATTAGACCAGGTTCTAACACACCCATACGCGGGTCAAATAAGCCGCCAATCACCGGTTTATTATTCATATAGGTATTACGATTGTTGATCTCTGCCACCGAACTCTTACGAATTTCTTCCGGAGATAAAAGACTAAATTGAATACCAATGACTTTTGAAGGACGAACTGGAACTTTGGAATGAAAATGATTGCCGTACATCTCTTATAATTCTTATTATATTTATATTTAGATTGTTTTCAAAACATTTTGAATTCAATTTTTTACAAAAAGATGTATTTTGCAATATTCTAACCCGACCCCTTTCATCGCATCTCTTCGGCAAGGTTTTCCCTCTTTGGTTAATCCCATACATTTATACGTGTAGGTTCCATTTTCCTTTCTTTTTTTATTTTCTCTCCAACATTTACTTGCATCCTCAAAATCAATCCCGAATTCCATTTTTATATATTTAAAGTTTCATATTTAAGTTTTATATTTTGTATTTTATATTGTAAAAATCTAATCATTTTACAATATATGAGAGAAAATTCCACTATTTATAAAAAATTTGCAAAATATATTCCTCTAAATGAAATGGAAGGGTTTCAATGGTTTGCATTGACTCCAAATTATGGAACAACTTACGGTGACATAAGTAGAAAGTACAGGTTTAAAAAAGAACCAAAATTATTAGATATAGGAGATGCGAATGTACGTAGTATGATTGTAAAAAGAATTCAATCTGATGACCCAAATTCAATGATTAAAAAATATAGTGACCCAGATGAACAATATTCAGGTGGTAAAAGGAATAAACTGTATCATGAATTAGTGAAACAATATTTTGGTAATGAATATGATGGAACCATCATTGATGAAAATCATTTACAAGGAAATGATGAATATTCTATTGAGGATTTAGAAGGACCAAGTGAAATTGTTCTTTGGCATCATTATCCAGAATTATTGGAAGAAATAGAACAATCTGGAGGTATGAGAAAAACAAGGAAAACAAGGAAAACAAGGAAAACAAGAAATCATAAAAAAACAAAAAAAACAAAAAGAAAACGCACAATTCCTAAATATAAATAATTGATTTTCTATTTTCTATACTTTTTTATTATGACGGCAATCCTTAAATAAACCTGGAACAAATTTACCTTTTTTAATCATTGTTATATGATGCGGACAAATTCGCTTTTTATGTGTTTTTTGATGTTTTCCATTATGGTAGTGACTTACACTTTTATGACCCTTTCCATTTTTAATGGAAACTAAACGAACCGTTTTTTTACCACCTTTATGTTTTATTTCCTTGTTGTAATAATTGAATTTCACTGTTTTCATTTATTATATATATTTATATATAAAATAATGGATAAAGAAGATTTTATTTTATTTCAACGTCCATTTTTTGATGAACAATCTGCCAACTGGACTCCTCTTCCTACAACAAAATGTAATCCTGCAAATTGCGGTCCAACTGCATTAAATTTGACAAAAATAGTACCAAGAAAACAAGCAGAAATCTACAGTAGAAAAGTAGAAAATACGGGTATTTTATCAGAAAAAATGCGTGAAATTATTCAAAATTTTTTACCAAATTATAAGTTAGAAGAGGGGAATATCCAACCGATTGAAAATTTATATTCCTCCTTAAATAATGAATTAATACCCGGAAATGCTACCATTATTTTTTTATATCCTAAGCCAAATAAAAATAGTGTGCCTCATGTTACGATAATGGAAAAAACAATGAATAATGATATTATTTTATTGGATGGACAAACAAATCAATATTATTCAGAAGAAAATTTACAAAATTATTTGGATAACTATGAATCTTTTCATTTTTTCAATGGTAAAAATACGAATCCATTAAAACGTCATTCAACAGAAGTATATTTTCCTTTTCGTAAATCTTCCGTTCAATATACACCTTCTAAAAAACAAAGAATTTTTGTTAATCCATTCAAACGTAAATTTACAGAAATACAATCTCCTTATGATAAAACATCCAAAAAACAAAGATTTTTTGGAGGTAAAAAGAAGAGAAAAACAAGAAAAACAAGAAAAACAAGAAAAACCTCAAGAAAATAAAATATCTTTCTAATTATAAAATGAATCAAATGACTCTCATCCATTTATTACATATTTTCATTTTTGGTTCTCTCTTTTTATATGTAGGAATCCAGAATCAAAAAATTCCTACTTGGTTGTATTCCGTTTTATTCTATTTAGGATTCATCATTCTTTTTTATCACGGATACAAAACGTATGCTTTATTGAAAGCGGGTAAAAATCCTTGGATCAATCTATTCCATATCTTCATTATTGCTCCCTTATTGATTTACATTGGCGCAAATGGTATAAAAACACCAATGTACGTTTATCAATTTGTTTTAATGTTGGCATTTGCAGTGATTGGATATCATGGATACTATTTATTGTTAAGGGGGGCGTAAGCCCCCCCTCAAAGGGAACCTACGGTTCCCCTTTAACCCCTCCCTTTGCCCTTCGGGGGTACGGATATAATTGCATAACTCGGCGCTGGATATAGACAACCATATCTACAATAATATTATGCTTTGCGAAATATTATTGTCTTTTTCTTTGTAGATACTAGCGCACCAAAAACTATTAAAAATAGCCTTTGCCCTTAACAAGGAGGGGGGTATCCCTCCCGAAGGGAGGAAGGGGGGACTTCCGTCCCCCTACCCCCCTACCCAGTCTTTCGTAACCACTGCTTCCACACTTTCCAATGCACCTTCGGTCCACCCTTGGTATCTTGAAACCGCTTCTCCTACTACTAAAAAACCATTCTCCGGATGTTGAATCGCTTTTAAAAATTCATCGCGATTGCGAAATCTCGAATCCTTACCTAAAGGTTCAAAGTAGTGGGTTCCAATCGGCCAATAAAAATCCTTGATGGCAATCAAATGCAAAGAATTCAATGAAATTCCAAGTGCCTTTTCAAGTAAACGAGAGAAAATCGCGCGATTCTCCTCCGTGTTTTCCAAGTAAGGTTTCAATGCCAGGGCATTCGCATTATCACTATAAGCAATCATATAAACACCCTTTTCCGGATTCATAGGTATAATTTTTTGTAAAGGTCCAGGAACCTTCGTATAATGTTTCACGTATTCATTCATAATCAAGGCGGATTTTTTATCAAATTTGCCATACAAACGCAAAAAGGGTTGTCCATGAATTTGCTGATAAATACTATTTTTATCACTGGCTCCTGGAACCAGTCTCTGAATCGATTGAATGGTTGTTGCTAAAATAACCCGATTGGTATAATATTTCTCTCCTTTTTCAGTTTCAATTTGGAAGAAAGAAGAATCACGGATTTTCTCAATCTTTGTAACCTTTTGGGAAAATCGAAAATGTTCCCATCCAATTTTTTCACCTAAGGCAAGAACCATTTCTTTCCACGGAATACTCAATGCTGTCCAACCCGTTTGATTATCATCCATTCCATAATTATACAAGGTTTCTTTGGTATCCGCATTTTCATAATCGGTATATCCTGCAGAAATACGGAAATCTTTATATAGTTCGGGACCCAAAAATTTCTTGGAGAATTCACCAAAGGTAAGATTCTGCGAATCCGGATGGTTTTTATATTCTTTTTTCAAGAATTTGATAATCTTTACCAAATCAACCGGATGCTGAACGGTCTGTGAATAATCCATTATGGATTCATAGGGTTTGTATTTGATTTTTAACTGTTTCATCAAATGAATGAGAAGCGGATTTTTATCCAAACGACCAATTCCTGCCCCCGTTACGACGCGGGTCCCATAAAACATCTCGTTACTTGCACGTCCTCCCACCCATTCTTTTTTATATTGTTCTAAAATCAAGAATCTTGTTTTAGGTGCGTATTGTTTAATTTTATAAGCGCTATAAAGTCCAGCCATTCCACTACCAATAATAATAATGTCATATTGTTTCATTTATTTTTTAAATAGATAATTGTTTGTATATTATATTATTATAAATAAAATTATATTATCCTTTATTTTTACCACAAGATTTATTTATTTTATACAAGGCAATACTCGTCGTTATAATCGGCAAAAAACAGAAAAAATAAAACATAAAGTCTTTACCAAAAATTAAAGATGGATAATATGCCATAAAACTTTGTTGAGTTCCATCTTCATAAACAAAATTATTATCTTCTAATATATTTTCAAGAGGTGTGAGGATACAATTACCAAATACATACCATTGTACTGCAGTGACTATATTCATAAAAATAATAAACATCAATATCTTTCGATTGTTTGTAAAAAAAAAACCAATATAAATAAAAAGAGCAAGTAATTGATGAAAAATTTTGATCAAGTATAAAAGAATCGTAGACATCACTGGATATTGATTTTTTATTTTTTCAATAAATTTTTTGGTTGAATATTCAAAATAATTACGATTTTCTTTTATTTTAGGTGGCAAATGTAACGCATCTGTAAAATTATCTAAATTTGAATTTGCACTTCCTTGAATAATAACAGGCATATACTTATGTTTGACAATGATTCTTCCGTTTTCAAAATGATAATAACTATTTTTTAAAGGTAATTTTTCTTCGTCTTGTTTTTTCAATCCTACATTTAAATAAAGTAATAAGACATTTTGGTCAAATTCCAAATTGTAAAATAATATATTGTCGGTATCTAACAATAAACAATTCTTACATTGGTTATAATACAAAGTAAGTAATTCTTGATCATCCTTATCATTTGTACATTTATAATAATTACATACATTTTCAAATAACTCTATTATTTTATGTACATAACCAATATATAATCCAGAATTTAATCGGTTGTATTCTTTATCTACATCGTTATCATTAATCTTTCCAAAAATAATATTCATAATAAAGTTATCTCTTGATGCTGAAAACATTACTAGATCCGTTTTAAACTCTTTATATTTTTGAACCAATTCATTCGAAGTACCCAATACAATCGAATCAAACCCATCTACAAAACAAACCAATTCATTTTTATCTAAAGTTTTTAAATAGTTCTTGATATCATTTAGTTTTTGTGTAAAACCAATCCATTCTTTTCCAAATCCTAATATTTTCAAATCAAAATGGTTATTCTTGGCACTAATCTTAAGTGCATCTAAATATCCAGTATTATGTGTGGCATAACTTATTAATTTCATTGGAAAAAATGAATTCTAATATAATAATATAATATAATAAAAAATAGTAAAAATTTTAGTTTATCCAATAATTTTATCCAAAGAGAAATAAATTTGATCTAGGCAACTTTTTTTCTGAAAAATTGGATAAAAAATTGATTTCTTTTTTAATTTAAAACGAATCTTATATTATACTATTATAAGATCCATTTCAATCTACCATGACCAAAGAAAACAAACAATACGTGACTTCTAAAAAATCTTCTACCTCTACCAATGGTAAAAATGATAAGAAATCCAAGGAAACCAAGAGAGATCATTTAGTTTCTAAGAAAAAACAGAATCATCAATCCGATAGTAGTGATTTTGATGATTCAAGTGATTTTGAAGACGAAGAAGAAATCGAAATGGATGAGCACGAATACCGTAAGTTTCTTTCCAAATTATTTCCTTCCAAAAATTTGAATGAAAAAATAAGGGCTGGAGAAAAAGTGAAAAAAACATTGAAAGAGGATAAAAAAAAAGATAAAAAAGAAGATAAAAAGGGAAAACAAGAAAAAAAGAAATTCAAAAAGGAAGAGTCTGAAACCGAAGAGGATGATGACGACAATGATTATGAAGATTATGAAGAGGATGATTATGATGAGGAAGACGAAGAAACCATTGGTTCCTCTTCTTCTTCAGAGGATGAGGAAGAAGAAGAAGAAGAAGAAGTCATTGTTAAAAAATCAAAAAAAAATTCAAAATCCAAAAAATCAAAAAAACAAGTACTCTCTGATTCAGAAGAAGATGAAAGTAGTGAGGAAGATGAAAAGAAACATTCAAAAAGAAGAGAAAAAGTCAATATTATTTTAGCCATTGGAGGAGATGAAGATTATGACGAGGATGATGAGGATTGGGAAGACTATGAAGATGATGACGAAGAAACCGAAGATGAAGATGTTTCCGTATCCTCGGATTCTTCCAGTGAAAATGAAGAGGAAGAAGATAAAGAACCTATGAAAAAATCTAAAAAAAATGTAGGAAAAGAAAAAGAAAAAGAAAAAGAAAAAGAAAAGAATTTAAAAATAAATCTCGAATCCAATGTCTTGGAAACAGAAACTTCTGCACTTGCATTAACCGAGGAAAAAGATGAATTTTTAGTAAAATTAAAGGAACTTTATGAAACCAATAAAAAAAATAAATCCATTCAAAAATGCATTGAGGCTTACGAACAAGAAGTAAAAGATACTAAGAAAAAATGCGAAAAAAAGGAAAAAAAACAAAAAGCAAAACATACACGTATCTTCCGTCGTATTATTCGTGATAAAAACACCATGAATGATTTCACCTTTTTCGAGAAATTGGAATTGGACGCACAAAAAAAAATGATTAAAGAATTGCGTGAAATTAATAAAATGACGCGTGTAGAAAAACCTTATCGAATGACTTTATTAGAAGCAAACATTCCACCGCTTTTTAAAGCGGCCGCAATGAAAAAAATCAATTCTTTAAGATATATGGAACCGGGTAGTGGTGAGTATTATAAGATTAAAACATGGGTTGATACTTTTATGCATCTTCCCTTTGATCAATATAAAACTCTTCCCATTCATATTTCCGATGGTGTTGAAAAATGCCATGATTTTATGGAAAATGCCAAACACATTCTCGATGCTGCGGTTTATGGACTCAATGATGCAAAAATGCAAATTATGCAAATGTTAGGTCAATTAGTAACCAATCCAAAGGCGATTGGTACTTCCATTGCCATTAATGGACCTCCTGGTACTGGTAAGACCAGTTTGGTAAAAGAAGGAATCAGTAAAATATTAAATCGTCCTTTTGCGTTTATTGCACTCGGTGGGGCAACCGATAGTAGTTTCTTAGAAGGTCACTCTTATACTTACGAGGGTAGTATGTGGGGTAAAATTGTTCAAATACTCATTGATAGCAAATGTATGAATCCAGTGATTTATTTTGATGAATTGGATAAAATAAGTGATACACCAAAGGGGGAAGAAATTGCTGGTATTTTGACTCATTTGACAGATACTACTCAAAATAGTCAATTTCATGATAAATATTTTGCGGAGATTGATTTCGATTTAAGTAAATGTTTGTTTATTTTCAGTTACAATGACGAAAGCAAAATCAATCCTATTTTGAAAGACAGAATGTATCGTATTCAAACTAAGGGATATGATAAGAAACAAAAGACCATTATTTCGAATGATTATTTATTGCCAAAAATACGTGAACAAGTTTGTTTTCATAAAGAGGATATTATCATTCCAGATGAAACGGTTCATTATATTATTGATAATTACTGTAATAAAGAAGATGGAGTTCGTAATTTAAAACGCTGTTTAGAAATTATTTATACCAAATTGAATTTGTATCGATTAATGAGACCAGGTTCCAATCTTTTTGAAGAAGATATGTCAATTAAAGTTGAATTTCCTTTCCAGGTAAGTACTGATATTGTAAAGAAATTGATTAAAGTGGATGAAAAAGATAAATTTGCTGCGGCAATGTATAGTATGTACATTTAAGGGAACCCGGCGGGTTCCCCTATGACCCCTTCCTCCCGAAGGGTGCCCTTCGGGGATGAATATTATTACATAACACGGCGCGAAAATTAACAACCATTTCTACAATCATATTGTGCTACGCATAATATGATTGTTTTTTTCTTTGTCGAAACTCGCGCGCCAAAAAAATCCTCGCCCTTAACATTACAAACTGCTATGAGGGGGTCGTAGGGGGGACGTATGTCCCCCTACCCAGTGTACTTGAGGAGGACTCGGCCACTCATTGAAAGGAATTGCCTTCGTCGTCGATCTTTCCAACAACAATAATTGCTCAAGTGCTTTTTTTCTTCTCTCCAAAGGAAACATTCTAGAAGGCAGTTTTCTAGAAAGTTGTTTCAAACGCCATTCAAATTGTAATGCCGCCGGCCAATCTGGAAACCCAGATACATGACATACCCGTGTCCATGTCTCGCCCTTGACAACTTTTGCAGAAGTTGCGTGAGCACCTCCCTTGATTTCCTTGTTATGTTGTCGCAATCTTCTGTCTAAATCAACGGTTGCGCCCACATAGGTTGCATGGTTAGTCGATTCCAAAATATAAACATAAAAGTTTTGTTCGGGATTTGGATTCGAGGATATATCTGCGTTCAATTCGTCCATTATTTTAGAAATAATAATGAAACCATATATTAATAATTCCAATGAATAACGAGTATGAAAAAATCGATTTTTTTATACCACTTCATCGTTATCATCCCCTTTTCCAAAGTTGCGTGGAAGCGGTCATCCAGTTTTATCATCCTCGAACCATTTATATGGTCACTTCCATTCCGGAAATTCATAAAATAAAAAAATGCGTTCCACTTTGGAAAATAGGAACAGAAACCTTTCTTTGTTTTATCGATGAAGACACCTTTTTTCAGTCCACCTATTCTCTATCCAAAGAAGAAATTAAAAACAGATGGTATACCTACAAAGATGAACAATCGAGAGAATTTGGATGGTGGTATCAACAGATTCTTAAATTAGGAGCAATTAAAAAGATTCCTGAAATTAGTGATCCTTTTATTGTATGGGATTCAGACCTTATTCCAATCAAAAAATGGCCAATTTATCCAACCGACACGGTGCCTTTTTTTCAGTTCGCTTTATTACAAGAAAAAGAAAAATCCTTTTTTAATAAGATGCAATACAATGATTCCATTTTCAATTTATTAAAATTACCAGAAATTTATCCTCGAGAACCCAAAGGAACCTTTGTACCGCATCATTTTGTCTTTCATCCTAAAGTGATTCATTCTTTCATTGATTATATTGAAAACATTCATCACCCCTTTGAAATTCATCGCCCATTTGAAATTCATCACCCATTTGAAAAAAAGGAGGAAGAGAGAAAAACGTGGATGGAAATCATTCTTTCTTTGTCGAAAAAATACTATCGATTCAGTGAATATAAAAGTATGGCGACCTTTATGTCCTTTTATTTTCCAGAATTATTACATTACCATCCTTTCCAAGAATATGGAGAGAAAGGAATACGGATTCGTGATTCCCAAGAAGCGCATTGTTTTTTAGAAGATCTGAAAAAAAACCTAAAAAAAAATACAAAAACAAAAGAAAAAGACAAAAGCGCATTGATTTCGTATGAAGATTTTTGCCATTTTGTAAAAGAAAACTACAAAGAAGACATACCTAGTTACATTCAAGTTGAACATCTCTAAACTGATGAAGATTTAAGGCTAAGATCCCGAAGGGAGATTTGAATGAAGACGCCTCTAAAGAGGCAGGTCCCATTTCAAATCTTCAACTGTTTAAACTATATTTGATTCATCTTTATCATAATAGGTATGATATAATTTGCGATAATGATTATTTAGCGCGTCATAATTAATACTAAATTTACCATTCATTAATTGAATATCCATCTTTTCAATATTATTTACAATCGCCTTATCTTCAAGTAAAGTCTTGATCATGGTACTCTTTGTAATTTTATCGCCAATCTTATTCAAGATGGCCAAAGGAAGATGAAGAGGACCATTTTTTTCCAAGGTCGAAGGAATGTACCAGTAGTCGCGATATGTTTTAATAAAAAGTTTGGTTTTGAATTTGGAGATTGGAAGCGCATAAGAAACCGTCGTCGATTTATGATTGGCGAAAAAGGCACGTGCAACCGTCGTATGTGGTAAAATATATTCATTTTCTACACGGATATTTATATTATTAAACAATTTTTTAGCAATCGAGTCCTCTCCTGTTAAATAATGATAAATCGTTTTGAAATGATATTTGGAATCGTTTAATTTCAAAATCTTGGGAATATTTAACGGGTTTGGATTTTCTTTATTTCCAAACGTATGTACGTGAGCAATGTGACAAATATCTAGACTATTCATACTCACGAATCTTGCATTATGTTCAAAATCGACTTCTAAATAAACACATGTCGCCTCTTTATCAAAGGCTTCGGGTTCTACCCAAATCAAATCTTCATTAATTAAATTCTGAAATGTTCCATTTGCTTCACTCAAAAAATCCATAAATCGAGGTATCGGAATGGTATTAAGGTAGACCATTCCTGCCTTCTCCACGATTTTATAACTATCAATATGATAGTTTTCATTATCTAATTGCATTATATCTACTTGGGGTATATCGATCAATGTTCCATTTTGATCAAATTTGTATCCGTGATAAGGACACGAAATCGTATTTTTACGAACACATCCATTTTTGAAAGAAGACCCTTGATGACTACAAGCATCACGAACCGCATAAAAGGTTTTATTATATTTCCAAACCATATAATTAACGTCTCGAATCGTAATCGGATAACCCGTTTGCGATTTGAATTTATGTGCAAATCCAATGGGAAACCAAGTTAATTCTCCATTTTCATTCGGATATTCTAATCGCGGGTTTGTAGCAAAATTATATAATTTTGGTTTCTCTTCATCGAAAGACATTTGAATACAAGTTTTGAATACTGTTTTTATATTTTGATATTTTGTAAAAAAACTGTGGATGGAAACAAAATAAGAAAAAAGAAAAAAAGAAATTTTCATTTATATAAATAGATGATAATTTATTTTTAATCCTTTTTCCATAAATATAAATAATATATTTTTTATACTCTCAAAATAAAGTGTAAATTTTATATTATAATATAATATATTATAATATAATATAATATAAATACAGTATTGTTATATTATATAAAAATAGTTTTTATGAAATTATTCCCGTTTCTTTCATTTTCTTTTTCTTTATACATTGGTTTTTCTCTTCCTTTCCTTTCTCAAGGATATGTTGGGAAAATTTCACACCTTTGCACATTCAAAACGCCCTTTTCAGGGGCAGTTATGAATGGAGAAGGAATGCACAATGGTTTAAAAAATCGTAGGCAAACCTTGAAAATGAGTGACCCAAATATCAATGTCATTACTAAATACAAATCTTTTTTCGATCGAGAAAATATCAATGAAATTATGGAAAAAATAAATACCCATCAATTATCGGATATTTATATCAATAAAAATTATCCAGAAATTGTTGCCGTCGATGCAAAAGTCGATGTTCCAACCGATGTTTTAAATTATCATTTATCAACGGATGTAAATCCGCTTTTATTACAAGAAATTGTAAATAAAGCCTTTGAGAATAAAGTTCTTATTCATTTTGCCGATTTCAATGATATCAATGGTTTTTTTGCATTCATAAGTAAAATTCCTGATTTTATTATTCCTTTTTTCATTGGTACGTTTATCCTTAATTTTATCCGCAATATCATTCTAAGTTTGACAAGAGGAGGTGGTCCAGGAATGAATCAATTTGGCGGTGGCGGGGGAGGGAATCCTTTTCCTTTCAATAGTCAATTTGAAGTTCAATCCATCAAACCCAATGTTACCTTGGACCAATGGGCGGGTAGTCCGGAAGTAAAAGAGGAATGCGAAGAAGTCATTAATTATGTTTACAACAAAGAATTATATCAAAGTGCCGGCGCAGAAATGCCGAAAGGTATTTTATTGGAAGGGCCACCTGGTACTGGAAAAACAATGATTGCCAAAGCGATTGCAACCGAAACAAATAGTAATTTTATCGCCGTTTCTTCCTCCGCCTTTGTTGAAGTATTTGTTGGGGTAGGTGCTCAAAAAGTAAGAAATTTATTTGAAGAAGCACGTAGAAATAAACCGTGTGTTATTTTCATTGATGAAATCGACGCCGTTGGAAAACAACGTGGCGGTTCGGGTTTTCGTACCAATGGGAATGACGAACAAGAACAAACCTTGAATCAATTATTATTTGAGATGGATGGTTTCAATGATAACGAAGATATTTTGGTTCTAGCGGCGACCAATCGTAAAGAAGTATTGGATGCCGCTTTGTTACGTCCTGGTAGATTTGATCGTATTATTAAAGTCCCTCTTCCGGATAAATATTCAAGAGAGAAAATCTTGGAAAATTATTTGAAAAGAAAAAGGGTCGATCCTTCAGTGAATGTAACCTTCTTGGCAGAATTAACCAATGGATATTCTGGAGCAGATATTAAGAATTTGGTGAATGAAGCAGCAATTCTTACGGTGAAACAGAATTCCGCGGTTCTTACCGAAGAATCCTTATTGTCTGCTTTAGAAAAGTCCATGATTGGACTCGTAAAAAAAAATTATACTGCTCCCTATGAAACACGTGCAAGAGTTGCATATCATGAAACGGGTCACGCATTACTCGTATATCTTTATCCGCAATATTTTGATTTACAAAAGGTTTCGATTCAATCTACATATAATGGTGCTGGAGGATATACGATGTTTATGGAAAAACCAGAAATACAAGAAAATGGTCTTTATACCAAAGATATTTTGAAAAAACGATTGATTATTACCTTAGGAGGAAAAGCGGCGGAAAGTATTATGTACGGAGACAATTTTGTATCTCTTGGCGCAAGGGAAGACTTGAAACAGGCCAATGGTTTGGCGAATCAAATGATTGGTACCTTTGGTATGGGCGACCAATTGGAAGTGTTTTCGGTGAATGAAGAAAAACAGTTACGTAATATTTATTCTGAAACCTTTAAAACTGAAATTGATGCTGAATCCCTTGATTTGGTAAGGGAGGCTTATGAAGAAGCCAAGACGCTTCTTAAAAAACATAAAGAAAAATTAATTGCGTTTAGTCATATCTTAATGAATAAAACGAATCTTTATCAAAAAGATATGGAAAAGGTTTTTTCTGTTCGGGGTAATGATACAATGATACGTGATTTATGATAAGGATTTCTGTAAAGATTTTATATAATTTATACTAGGCGGATTTTCTACACATCGATGTTTTCCGATAAAAAATGTAAAATAATTGAATTTTTTTTTGTATTCTATTTTTTTTTCACCCATAGATATTAACAAGCCAAAGAATGTGGATAAAATGATTAAAATGTATAAAATAAATGTCATATTATCGTAAATCATCATTTTTTTATTATTTTCTTCGTGTCGTTTTTTATTTTTATCTTCTTTTTTATTTATTTCTTCTTTTATTGTATCATGTTTTAATATATTAATAATATAGGTGATTCCCAAAAATATCAAAATAAAATAAAAAAAATGTATTTCACATCTTGAAATGACAATAAAAAATAAATATAATCCAAAAGATTTTATTATAATATCATATATATTTTTATTTTTATTTTTATAAGATAATACCACGAAAAAGATCATTGTAAAAAATCCAAAAGTATGTTTAATAATCATATTATTACGTAATACCTCTTGTAATCCACATGGAAATATTTCCGCTAAAAAATTGGCAGAAATAATCAAAATAAATACAAAAATGGAAAATAAATTGGTATCTACAATCATATCTTTGAATGACATATATTATATATAATATATATTATATAATATATAATATATAAATAAAAAACAAAATGTGTTTCAATCAAACCACTTCTCTAATAACTTTCTCCATTTCTCTCGTTTGTTTCGTTTACTTGATGTATTATGGAATTTCAAACAAAAACAAATATGATATTTTAGCGGCCGTTTGGACGATTTTAATTGGTTCCATGCAACTCATCGAATATTTCTTATGGGGGTCACAAAATTGTTCCAAAACCGGCGCAAATCATTTCTTTTCTTTATTAATTATATTTGTTTTATTTTTACAAGGTACCGTAGGAAGTATCGTTTCTATGTATTTATTTGCAGATAAAAGTCAAAAATTGCTTTCGAATATTATTTTGTCAATGATTGGTATCTATACCGCATTTACTGTTTATCTATTAAATTGGTTAAATGAACGAAACCTTTGTTCCAAACCAATGGATGGTAGTTGTCGTCTTGTATGGGCGCCTTTTCAAACGATGGTAAATGACCTTTATGGACGAATTCTCATTCTTATCTTTTTATCCTTTTACTTTTTCTTAGGATGTTATGCTTTTGGTGGATTTAAAATGATGCTTGGAAAACAAGTGGATGGATTTTTTAAATATCCATTGCGTTATACTCTTTTACCATTTACATTGATGATTTCTCTTTTATATGTATTTATTACGAATGGTAAAAACCTGGCAGATACCTTTGGTTCTACTTGGTGTTTTTTAGCGGTTGCTTTTGGTGTTATATCTTGTTTACACTTGTAACATTTAATATTCACTATAAGGAACATTATTGGAACCACGTGTGACCAAATAATTATATTGTTTGTCAGTCATACAAGCACAACCCATGGAGTTGGAATAAGTATTTGGACAACATTCAGGTTTAAAAGGAGTATTGGCAAACATTGATAATTCACCTGGTGGAAGAGGAATGGGTTGTTCTTTACGATCTAAAATGGCTTGAGCACCTTTACTTGGTGTTTGTCCTGGAGTAATGACTAAATTTTGAGTAAACCAAGAATTTGTATCGATTGGTTTATCCACGTCAATGTTATATTTGGATGATTCACCGTAATTGGTATTTGCCCCTGCAAATCCTTCCATTGGAGTATTTTGTTTCCACCAATTTTTTTCACCCAAAAAATAACTCAAGGTACTGAATTCTTCGGTTAAATCCACTTTGGTACAACTACAAACAGTATGACTAAAAATAATCAAATATAAGATTCCAATTAAAATAAGTATTTCAAAACGAATGGAATAACCAAGAAGTGTTAAGGATTCTTTATCAAATTTAAACAACATATTATACATATTTCATAGATAATATTTTTGGTTTTTGGTTTTTGGTTTTTGGTTTTTGGTTTTTGGTTTTTGGTTTTTGTAGAAAATATAAAAAATAAAAACTCTTTCAAAAATCTTTGTATTTACCTAAAATACAAAGACTTTTTATTTTACCTATCTCTTATTTTTCCAATAAAAAGTTACCCAAGCGAATCATAAAGTACATTATTCAATTTGGCATTTGTATTTTTAAATTCATTGACATTATTTTGTAAAGGTGTAATCCCATTTAATAAACGTGACATAAAGTCAGTTGAGAAAGTTTGAACATTCGTACGAGTTTTATTGAACATTGCGCGAACATTTTGAATTGAATTCTGTGTATGATTCGTTTCGTTTGCTAAAGTATTTGTAATATAAGTCAATGGCTTCAATACTTCACCGGCACCCGATTTAAAAATGGTTTGATTACAAAAATCAAAGTTTTGTTGAGTAAATTCGGAGACGCTCATATTGTCTGGTTTATTAATAAAACCTGCAAAAGGAATGATATAAGGATGACATCGTTGATTTGTCCAATCTGTGCGTATGGATTCTGCCCTCACCATTAAATAACAAAAACAACAAATCAAAAAAAGAATCAATGTAATAAAAATAAAAAGAAAGATGCTAAATCCATATTGAGAAAAATAGGTCATATTTTCATATAATTTGCCTATTTTATGAATATCTTTGATTTCTTTTTTTACCTTGATGTTTGAATTTTTATTTATAGAAGAATAATTCTTATTCATATATAATTACCAGAGAATGTTTTACCTTATATCTTATACATTTGTTGTATTTCCCTGTAAAATTTTTAAAATGCCAACTTGTTTTGCGACAATGTCCTTTGTTTCACGACTAATTCTTTCAAATTCAATAACTAAATTTAAAAATAGACCAAAGACAGATTGAATAATAACCGAGAGAAATTTTCGAGTTTTAGCAAACATCATTCGAATATGATTAATATCTTGATTCGTTCCTCCTAATACATTTGTAATTTCACTTGCCGCTGTCGTAAGAGGTTGCAATAAATGACCCATAAATTTTGATTGACCAGTTTGAACACAATATTTAAAATTTTGTTCAAGGTTATCTGCTAAAGGCATATACATTGGATTACACCGATATTTTGGCCAATTGTCTCTGACTTCTTTGATGTAATGATAAAAATAAATAAGTGATAAAAATAAGGCAAAACTTAAATTAACATAAATAAATTGAAACCAATTTTTACCTGTTGGCATATTCCTATTATAAACAAATATTATTTTCTACCTTTTAGAAAAAGGTAGAGCGAAAAATTCCTTGAGAGAAACCTTAGGATGAAAATACAAGTCCACCGCCACTATAGCACCCCCATTTCCAATTTGCATTTCCTCCTTTTTTATGTCTTCTTTTATTTGTTTTCTTGGTTTTTCTTATCATCTTTGTTTTTCTCATTGTCTTGGTTTTCTTAATTTTTCTTGTTGTGTTTATCTTTCTTGTTTTGCCACCTTTTTGTAAAGGATATCCTACCCCATAGACTTCATTATCATATACACTATTCGCTTTTGCTTGATTTGATATTTGTGTAATATTTTTAATAATATCATTGGGATTTACTCCAACTGGTTGATAGGGTAAAGTCAATTGTGGAACAGTTACTGCACCACCTTTTCTTTTTCTATTTCTAAGAGATGACATCGACGAATCTTAATATATATAAAGATATAAATTTGACTTAAATAATTCTTCTTTAATAATATACATTATTAAAGAAATGAATGTACCCATGGATGACAATCAGCGCCTTCAACTCCAAAATATGATCAAGGCAAATAATGTAGAAGACCAGACTGAATTAATACGAAAATTAAAACATAGTGAAATCTTAACTCGTGAAATCAATCAACTTCTTTTACTAAAAAAGAAATTTAAAGATACAAATTTAGACAGCGAATCTTTTCAATTGGAATCCATCGATCAATGTAATTTTCTTTTTACGTATTACACCGATATTTTCAATAAAATCAAAAAGAATGAAATTGATTTGACCATTTTAAATCGATTTTTAAATGTTTTACAATTGATTGAAAATGGGGATGTCGACCAACACGAAGGATCTTTTATGGTTGGAACGCTTTTAAAAGAAATTTATGTGGATAGTGCTTTACGAAAAGCGGAAAAGTTAAATGAAAATGAAGATGCGGATAAACCTGTGTTAAAAGGCCCTCAAGTCAATATTTCGTGGAAACAATTTAAATCTAGTCTTTAATTTAATATTTTTATATATAATATATAAAATGTCTTATTCAATTTTATGGACTCTAAGAAATAGTTCTTATGATAATGCTTGGTCTGGGGTTACCTATGGAAATGGATTATTTGTTGCTGTAGCACCAACAGGAACAGGAAATAGAGTAATGACAAGTCCAGACGGGATTACTTGGACTTCAAGAAGTAGTCCTGCTGATAATGAATGGTATAGTATTACCTATGGAAATGGTCTATTTGTTGCTGTAGCAGGTACAGGAACGGGAAACAGAGCAATGACAAGTCCAGATGGGATTACTTGGACTTTAAGAAGCACTCCTAATAATAATTGGTTTAGTGTTACTTATGGAAACGGTCTATTTGTTGCAGTAGCAGGTCAAGGATCAGCAATGACAAGTCCAGATGGGATTAGTTGGACTTTAAGAACTACCCCTAATAATACTTGGTATAGTGTTACTTATGGAAATAGTTTGTTTGTTGCGGTAGCAGGTTCAGGAACGGAAAATAGAGTAATGACAAGTCCAGATGGAATTACTTGGACTTCAAGAACTAGTGCTGCTAATAATAACTGGTATAGTGTTACTTATGGAAACGGATTGTTTGTTGCGGTGAGTTATACCGGAATAGGAAATAGAGTAATGACAAGTGCAGATGGAATTACTTGGACTTTAAGAAATACTCCTGCTGATAATGATTGGCGCTGTATTACATATGGAAATGGATTGTTTGTTGCGGTGAGTTATACAGGAATAGGAAATAGGTCAATGACAAGTTCAGATGGGATTAATTGGACTTTACAAACTACTCCTGCTGATAATGATTGGCGTGGTATTACATACGGAAATGGATTGTTTGTTGCGGTGGCAACTACAGGAACTGGTAATAGAGTAATGACAGGAATGATGCCAAACCCTTGTTTTAAAAAAGATAGTAAAATTCTAACCGACCAAGGATATAAATTGATTCAAGATTTACGTAAAGGAGATTTAGTAAAGACTTTGAAGCACGGATTTCTACCAATTCATATCATTGGAAAAAGAGAAATATTTCATCCTGCGTCAAAGGAACGTGTAAAAAACCAACTTTATGAATGCACAAAAGAGAATTATCCAGATGTCTTGGAACCTCTTGTTATCACCGGTTGCCATTCCATATTAGTAGACTGGTTAACCCAAGAACAAGGAGAGAAAACCATGGAAGATTTTGGTCGTATTTTTATGACGGATGACAAGATTCGTTTAATGACCTTTTTAGATGAAAAAGCATTGGTTTACGAAGTCCCAGGTAGTTATACCATTTACCATTTGGCCTTGGAAAATGATGATTATTATGGTAACTACGGTATTTATGCAAACGGACTTTTAGTAGAATCTTGTTCCAAGAGATTTTTATTAGAACATTCAAATATGGAATTAACTGAATAAATATTCTTCAAAGATATCAATAATGACCGGAAACAAAGAATGGATTGTCATCTGTCCGCATTGTAACGAATATTTGATTATCAATGAACTGAACTGTTGTATTTTTCGACACGGAATTCTCAAAGATACGGGCGAACAAATGAATCCTCACGCAAGCAAACAAGAATGCGATGATTTCAAAAAAAACAATTTGATCTTTGGTTGTGGAAAACCATTCCAAATTACATTTCACGCAGAGAATATGATCGTAGAAATTTGTGATTATATATAAACTGTTTAAATATATCTTATCTAGTAAAATAATATATAAAAATTTATATAATATTTTATTTATTTTATTTTAAAATGACCAAATTATATTCGAAAACATTTGCATCAAACAAACCCATTCTTGTCATTGTAGAATCCCCCGCCAAATGTAAGAAAATCGAAGAATATCTCGGACCCGGATATCAATGTCTGGCCAGTTTTGGGCATTTGAGAGAACTTCCTTCCTTAGACTCCATTGATTTTCATAAAAACTATCATCCTACTTATAAAATCATCGATCAACCGTTAAAGAAAAAACAAATCATTATGCTTCGTAACGCAATTAATGAATCAAGTGAAGTTATTTTAGCGACGGATGATGACCGGGAAGGAGAAGCGATTGCTTGGCATCTTTGCCAACTTTTCGATTTAAGTGTTGAGAGAACCAAGAGAATTATATTTCACGAAATCACCGAATCTGCTGTTAAACATGCCATTCAACATCCGCGTACCATCGATATGCATTTCGTAGAAGCCCAGCAATGTCGTCAGATTCTTGATTTGATGGTTGGATTTAAAGTCAGCCCTATTTTATGGAAACACATCAGTCGAAATGCGGAAAACAGTTTAAGCGCTGGTCGTTGTCAAACACCCGCATTAAAACTCATTTACGACAATCAGCAAGAAATTGAGAAAAATCCGTCTATCCAAATCTATCAAGTGACAGGATACTTTACCAGTAAGAATTTGCCATTTGAATTGAACCAAACCATTGAAGATAAAGACGATATCGTAACCGATTTTTTAAATGACTCCATTGATTTTAAATATATGTATTCATGTTCTACCCCTAGTAAAGGGTGCAAGTCACCCCCAGAACCTTTTACAACTTCGCGTCTACAACAAGTTGCCTCCAATGAACTTCATTATTCGCCCAAAGAAACAATGAAATTATGCCAGACGTTATATGAAGCAGGTCATATTACGTATATGCGAACCGATAGTAAAATTTATAGCGAACCTTTTCTAAATTCGGCAAAAGCCTATATATCCAAAGAATATGGTGAAAAATATTTTGGGTTAAATCAAGAAAAAGAAGAGTCTGGGAAACCTGGGAAACCCGAGAAACTCGGAAAAAAAAAAGAAAATCTCGCTCAAGAAGCCCATGAGGCCATTCGTCCAACACACATTGAAATCCGAAATTTTGGGGAAGAATCAAAATTAGGCGCCAAAGAGAGAAAAATGTACCAAATCATTTGGCGAAATACCGTAGAAAGTTGTATGAGTCCTGCCTCCTACTTTTCGATAACAGCGAGTATTACCGCACCGAAGATTCCAGGAATCGACAAGGTTTGTAAATATACTTATTCTTGTGAAAAAATCGATTTTTTTGGATGGAAAATTATTACACAAAAACCGGTTATAAACGATTATTTTCAGTATTTACAAACATTGGCTACCAAGAGTATCTCTTATCAAAAAGTCGTCGCAAAAACCAGTTTAAAAAACCAATTGTTGCATTATACGGAGGCGCGTTTGGTTCAACTTTTAGAAGAAAAAGGGATTGGTCGTCCATCTACTTTCTCCACTCTCATTGATAAAATACAAGAAAGGGGATATGTGAAAAAACAAGATGTAACTGGAAAATCCATCCTTTGTAAAGATTATGAGATTTCAGGCAAGGATAAAGAAATTTATGAAAGTGAAGTGACCAAAGAATTTGGCAATGAGAAAAATAAACTAGTCATTCAACCCACAGGAATCATGGTTCTTGAATTTTTAATGACTCATTTCAATGAACTTTTCAATTATGATTATACACGATTGATGGAAGAAAATTTGGACCAAATTTCAAAAGGGTTGAAGGTCGGACATGAAGTATGTAGTGAATGCGATTCCATCTTGAACTCTAAAATCGATGGTTTAAAAGAAGAGAAAAAAGTGGAATATCCAATCGATGATACTCACTTTTATATCCTTGGAAAATACGGTCCAGTCATTAAAAAGGTTGAACCTTCTACCAATTCAAAAGGCAAAAAACCGAATGTATCCTTTTTACCTTTGAATCCAGAAATCAAAATTGATTTACATAAATTAGAAAAGGGAGAATATACCTTGGAAGAACTCACTATTTGTGAAAGAGAGAAGAAAGGAAAGAAAGATGAATATAATAATAAGGATAGTTCAATTGGAGATTTTGAAGGATATCCAGTGTTTATCAAAAAAGGAAAATTCGGTTTATATCTTTCTTATGGAGAGAAAAGTAAAACGACCAAATCCTTATCAAATTTAGGAAATCGTCCCTTAGAAAGTATTTCTTGGGAAGAGGTGAAACGGATTTTGGAACAAGATAAATCAGGAACTTACGATTGTGGAGGACTCGTACGAAAACTAACCGCAACAATTTCGATACGAAAAAGTAAAAAGGGCGAAGACTATCTTTTTTTCAAAACCGAAAAAATGAAACGGCCCCAGTTTTTTGATATTAAGAAATTCACACAAGAATTCAAAGAAATGGATTATAAAACATGTGATGTAGAATTTCTTTTACAATGGGTCAAAGATAAATATTCGATTTTTTAAACCTATGAAGATTTGAAATGGGAGATGACTCTTTAGAGGCGTCTCCCTTCGGGATCGGTAACAGTTACCCTTAAATTTATAATGGAACAATTTATTTGTCCCATGATAAATCTTCAAGGGTGTAAACCTTTGCACGATTACAGAATTTGTATTTTGAAAAATAAATATATTTATATTTATATAATTATTATCATATTAGAGTATAATTAAATATATGCCTCAAATTCTAAAATTTATACATATCACAAAATGTGCAGGAAGTTTTATAGAAGATATTGGTAAAGAACATAATATAGAATGGGGAAGATTTCACAAAGAATATGGTTTTTGGCATAACAACTTTATTGATGTTCCGAAGTCAATAAAAGAAAAATATGACTGGTTTGTTGTTGTAAGGAATCCTTATGATAGAATATTAAGTGAATATTATTGTGAATGGGGAGGTATTGGAAATAAAAATATTACTCATAATAAAGAAGAATTTAATAATTATTTAATTGATAAAATTAAAAATAGACAGTTACATGAAAATTCATATCATTATTCTGAACAATATAAATATATAGATAATAATATTAATATTACAATCATAAAATTTGAAAATTTATTTGAAGAATTAATAAATTTATTCGAAAAATATAAGATTGATATTAATGTTAATAAATATAATAAAAAAATAAATAATAAAGAAAGTAAAAATTCAACTATCCTTTTTAATGTTGATGATTTTAATACAGATTTACTAACATATATTAATGAGGTCTATGATAAAGATTTTATATTATTTAATTATGAAAAAAGAACAGTATAAATGTTACATCGTTGAAGATTTAAAACCGCCTTTTAATGGCGGTTTTAAATCTGTAAACCAGTGATACTTTAAAAATAAATCCGCATTAAAGGTGCGGATTTAATTCTTCAAATGTATAAATATATGAAAATAGAACATAAAAATAAATTGCATTTTATATCATAAAATGCGATTTGATTTTGAATCAGAACTTACATTTGAAAAACCAAACACCAACGGATACATGATTTATACAAAAACAAACTGTCCTTATTGTACCAAGGTAAAGGATTTGTTGTTACATAATGACAAACTCAATGTAGAAATCACGATTATTAATTGTGACAAGTATTTAATAGAACCAGAAATAAAAGAAAAATTCCTGGAATTTATTAAGACTGTAAACGGAGGAATCAATCATCGAACCTTTCCAATGGTATTTTACGATGGAAAATTCATTGGCGGATTTACAGATACGGAGAAATTCTATGCCAAACAAAGTGTTTTTTCAATGGACGCGGATTTTTAAACTGATGAAGATTTGAAATGGGACACGCCTCTTTAGATGCGTCTTCATTCAACTCTCCCTTTGGGATCGGTAACCGTTTAACGAACTTTTGGGTCATATAAATTTGCATATTTTCTAGTTTGTTGAGGTACAAGTAAAGTAAACTCCAACGTAAAAGAATAATTGAATTTCCCGAAATCAACTAATTCTCCATTATGATATCTTAATCGAAATCGAAATTTTCTTATTCTTTCCGCAGGCGGATTATAAAGTTTATAACAAGTAGAATTCGAATCATACCATTGTGCTAAAGGAGTTACAGGAACAGAAATTTTTGCAAAAGCACTATTTACTCTACCATTTGTAATATTGGTATGTGCTGTAAATGGACTTATATTAAATGGACTCGTTTCATCCATACAATTAAAGTCAGGAGCATCCATATAAAAATACGATTCTCCAAAAATATTGATTTTTTCAGGTGCAGCTAAAAACGAAACTTGACTCCCTGGTAAATTCGGGTCAGGTGTTAACCAAATGCCTCCATCCCCTGGATTAATATCCCCATAATAAAAATTAGGAAGTTGGGATGAAGAGGTAGAAGTTAAATCAATGATTGGAAGACCTAGATATTGTGGTAATCCATAATTTGTTCCTGGCAATATATCACCACTTCTACCATTGATTGCACAATTGATATTACTGATGGAGTTGTTTATAATTTGAGTAGAATTGGTTAATTTAAAAACATCACAACGATTCCCGAACCAAATTTTCTGTCCAGTTTCTTCATAAATAATGACAAACTCTTGGTATCCATTATTACTAGTAAATTCATTTACTAAGGATGGATAGTTCTCTGTTAAATATGCTACTAAATATTGAGTAACCGAAATATTAAAGAGATTGGTTAAAACATTTACAATTTGTGATGTATTATAGAAACCAGGAGGAATAATAACAATGTAATTATTATTTTGATTTGCGATTAATCCTTGATAAATGGCATTTGCCAAAGGGTCTACATTTCCATTTGCTTCCGGATTATAAGGAGTTGTAATTAAAAAGGTCATATCTACATTTTTATTTATTTGGGAAAAGGTATTGTAATTTGCAGGAAATGTCCACGTCGCTAGTCTTACAGATAAAACATTCAAATAATCTTCTGGAAATTCAATTTCAAAGGCTGCCGCATTTGGAAATTTGAGAAGGTCTCTATCTTCGGAGTGTATTGAAACGAATTTCTGATAAAGCATATATTCTTGTGTATTTTTAATTAATGGATGACCAGTGAAAGTTTGTATACTCATTTCAATCTAGTGATTTTATATTTATATAAATATGAATATAAAATAGATTTATATTGTTTTTGATATTGTTTTTGATATTGTTTTTAATATTGTTTTTATTTTATATTTTATCTATCAAAAATAAAAATAAATACTTTCTTTATAAATGCATTCTATTCAAAATAATAAAAATAGAGGGTTTTTTAAAACCCCCTTTACAGGATTTTATACCACTCAAATAAAATCTTTAAATAACCTTAATTCGGTAAATTCAAATAATGTAAGCGTTAATAATTTAATCAGAATAGGTTATCCCATTAATCAACAAAAACAATTTTCAAATAATCCTTTTTTTTCTAAAACAATCAAATAATCAATCAAATTTTAGAAGGTAGAAAATATAAATTATATGTTTAATATATAATTTATTTATAAAATGATCGAAAAAGTTTATTTTTTAGTCTATTATTCCCTTTTAATCACAAGTATCATGTTATTTTCAATTGCTTTTTTTTCATCGGGATCCGTAATGTTAAATACAAGTATTACCGGTTATGTATTAACCATTATTAGTCTATTATTAATGATGACATTTTCAATGAGTTCGATTTATAAAGATTCTCTTTCTCCATTGCAAGTTATTTTTACTTTAGGCCCCTTTTTCTTTCTTTTCTTTTTAATCGCATGGTATCTTTACTTTTTAATTACTTTTAAAAATCGTATTCTAGATGAAACTATCTCTCCAAGTTTTTATACCTTTCAAAACATATCGATTCTTTTAATGATTGTACAATTATTATTGTTTACCTATGGAACAGATACGAAAACAGGTAATCTATCTAAAATAAATACGAGTTTTATTTATTTACTTTCTATAATCAATTTATTTATTTTATATACGATTCGACATATTTTAGTTTATTTTGTTACTGACGGTTTTTCCATCATGAAGAGAAAGTGAAAAAATTATAAACAATCGGATTTCACAAATTTAAACGTTAACCCATAATATAATTCGTTTTCCCAAACTCCAGATATTTTTAAAACAAAATTCGATATTCCGTTGCATTCACTCCACTGTGAAACATCCGTATTTTTCTCTTTTTCTTTCTCTTTTTCTTTTAAAGTAAATTCATTAAATATTTTTACGTTTCCATTTTTGAATTGTTCACTTAATTTATATTGTGGTATTTTATTCAAGTCCAACTTTTTTAAAATACCATCTTCCATTTGTTTCATTTTTTCAATAATATCTCGATGTTCGGTTATCATAAAATTACATTTTAATTTATTATAATATTTTTCTACCGAATGAATATTTAAAGAAAAATATAAATAGATTCCATTCAATAAGACAAAGGATTTGGAGTATAAAATACGAATAAAATTGCCGTCATTAATAATATTGTTTTTAATCGGTTCACAGAAATAAATACATTGTTCTTCATATTTTTCAAGTTTTTCACAAATATTTATATTTTTATTGATATACATGTTTTTATTATATGTATTTTATTATATGTATTTTATAAAATTATTTTATCTATTTAATTCGTTTTAACTATTTAACTAATTTACCTAATAAATACAAATTCATTTATTAAAATAATTAAAACAAATTTTACGATTAAAAATGAATAACGAAAAACATTTTGAAAATTACATACAATTAAACCAAGGTTATGATTTACATTTGAAAAAATTCAACCATGAAAAAAAAGAATCCCTTGAAAATACAATCTTTTACGGTCCGAGCGGGGTTGGTAAGTATACACAAGTATTGAAAAAAATGAAACCATATAGCCCAAGTGAATTAAAATATGAAAAAAAAATGACGGTTACTTATAATAAGCAAACCTATATTTTTAAAATCAGTGATATTCATTATGAAATTGATATGTCCTTATTAGGTTGTAATGCCAAAATATTATGGCACGAAATCTATCATCAAATTATCGATATTTTATCTGCAAAACCCGTGAAAATGGGGATTATTTTATGTAAAAATTTCCACGAAATACATAATGAATTATTAGAGAATTTTTATAATTATATGACAAATGTAAATAATCAATGTATTCATATTTATTATTATATAATCACGGAACAAATCAGTTTTATTCCAAATAATATTGTAAAGAATTGTAAATTCATTCCTTTTTCACGTCCGACTAGACAAGAGTATAAAAAATGTATACAACAAAATATACAATATCATGAAAATGGTTGTTTGGAAGGTAAACCAAAAAAAAAAATATCTTTTGATTTGAAAAGAATCGATAAAATAAATCCAGAAAATATACAAAACATCAAACAAATCTATTCTTTGGTTCAAAGTGATTCAGAAAAAGAAAATGAAAATCAATATAAAATAATATGTAATAAAATTATCAAGGTCATGGAAACTTGTTCTTCCAACCATTTTTCATTCTTAAAATTCCGTGATTTATTATATGAACTTTTGATTTATCATTTAAATATTTATGAATGTATTTGGTACATCCAGTCTTATTTTATTGAGAATGGAAAAATACCTGAAAAAGAAGTCAACCAATTATTAATAAAAACCTTTACCTTTTTCCAGTATTTTAACAATAATTATCGTCCGATTTATCATTTAGAACACTATTTTCTCTCGATGATAAGAATGATCAAGGGATTATAGAAACCGATGAAGATTTGAAATAGTACACGAATGGGACAATTTATTTGTCCCATTATAAATGTTCAAGGGTTTACACCTTTTAACATTTCAAATGCCGACCTCAAGGGTCGCAAAGCCCCGGTCTCGGGGCGAGCCCTTTGGGCATCTTTGAATGTTATTAGGTAACTGTTACTTTGCAACCGATAAGTCGCCTTTGTTATATTCAATCATTCGGCAAAGCCGAATGATGATATATAAAATCGGCGTTTGAAAGGTGCAAGGATTTAAAAACATTTTGATTGTATAATATATAATGAAAATGTTATTTCATCCCTTTTTTTTTGTTTTCAGTCTCATGATGAGACCAATTTCTTCTGTTATGGATATGAATTTACGTGGCTCTAAAGATACCAATATTTTGCAAGAATTTACTCGTTTTATAAATCGATACGAAAAAACCTATTCGAATTTAGAAGAATTTAATCATCGATATGAGATCTTCCGTACAAATCTTCAAAATATTCTTAGTCATAATTTTGGAAATCATACTTTTACCATGGCAGTCAATCCATTTACCGATTTATCTTCGGTTGAATTCAAAGAATTACAAGTGGGCGGGTTATTAAAAGGTATCCGAAAAAATTCTTGTGGTAAATATGCATCCACCGGAAAAATTACTGCAGGTTCGATTGATTGGCGAGAAGAGGGCGCAGTAACTCCAGTAAAAGACCAAGGACAATGTGGAAGTTGTTGGTCTTTTTCTGCTACCGGTGCAATGGAAGGTGCATGGGCCATTGCCACAAATAATTTGATTTCTCTCTCCGAACAACAATTAGTGGATTGTTCAAAAAGATATGGTAATTTAGGTTGTAATGGAGGATTGATGGATTCTGCTTTTGAATATGCCATTGATAATGGGATGTGTGCAGAATCTGCTTATCCTTATACTGCTTCCAGTGGAACATGCGAATCTTGTCAAACTGTAGTGAAGATTACAAAATGTAGTGACGTCGAACCAAATAATCAACTGGTGTTAAAAGATGCAGTTGTTTTTAATGGTCCTGTATCGATTGCCATTGAAGCAGATACACGTATTTTCCAATTTTATTCCAGCGGTGTTATCACAAGTACCAGTTGTGGTACAAATTTGGACCATGGAGTACTCATTGTCGGATATGGGGAAGAAAATGGAATCAAATATTGGTTAGTAAAAAATTCATGGGGAACTACTTGGGGGGAAGCCGGGTATGTAAAAATTGGTAGAAGTGAAAGCACCAATGATATCGGAATATGTGGTATCGCTGCACAACCATCTTTTCCATCCGTATAAATCGGCAATTTATCGGTTGAAAAGTAACAGTTACCTAATAACATTCAAAGATGCCCAAAGGGCTCGCCCCGAGACCGGGGCTTTGCGACCCTTGTGGTCGGCATTTGAAATCTTCATCGGTGTAAAAGGTTTAAAAATAATATTTATAATCTATTAAATAAAAATAGAATCAATCATTTCTCTCTACCAATGAATTTTCAAACCGCTTTTGAGATTTTAGAAATTGATATCCATAAGATATCTTACAATGAAATAACTGCGTCTTATTTGAAAAAGAAATATCATAAATTAGCCCTACAGTATCATCCCGACAAAAATCCGGGCATTGAATCCAAAGAAAAATTTCAAAGGATCGATGAAGCATATCGATTTCTAAAAGAAGAAATGGATTTTTTAGAACCTGAAACGCAGAATGTAGAAGAAACAAACCAATATGTTTATTTTTTATCCCTCTTTTTACAAACAATTCTGCAAGGTCATACAAGTCAAATATCTGGAATTATTACAAGTATTATACAAAAAATAGTGATTGGCTGTCAAAAGGTGACTTTCCAGTGGTTTGAGGATTTAGATAAAGAAACCTCCATTCAAATCTATGATTTTCTCTCCAAATATCGAAATATACTTTATATTCAACAAGATATTTTGTCCAAAGTGAGAGAAATTATCTTGGATAAATGTAAAAATGACCAGGTGTACATATTAAATCCATCCATTGACGATTTATTAGAACAAAATGTATACAAATTAGTCATTGATAATGAAATTTATTTTGTACCACTTTGGCACATTAATTGTGATATTCTTTACGACAAAGTAAACAATACGGAAAAAGAAACAAACATCCAAGAAATCATTGTTCGTTGTATTCCAGAGTTACCTGAAAACATATGGATTGACGAAGAAGAGAATATTCATATCACCAAAGAAATCAATTCTTCGGAATTTTCTCTCTTTGATATAAAAATAATTCCAATTCATGTAGGGAAAAAAACATTAGAAATACCTGTTTGCAACCTTTTGATAAGACGAAATCAAATCTATGTTTTGAAAGGGGAAGGAATAAAGAGAATGAACGATAGTTTAGGGGAGGATTTAAATCAAATAAATTTAAATAAAAACTTCTTGGATTCTTGTTTGGACAAAAAAAATATTATTCTGCATATTCATATTGTTTGAACCGATGAAGATTTGAAATGGGACACGCATCAAAAGATGCGTCTCCATTCAACTCTCCCTTCGGGATCGGTAATAGTTACCCTTAGATTTATAATGGGACAACTAAGGTTGTACCATTATAAATCTTCAAGGGTGTAAATATTTTATATTTATAAATATATATAATAAATATATTTATAAAAATGTCACTTTTATTAATCGCCATTTTCAAAAACGAATCGAACATTATTGAAGAATGGATTGAACATTATATTAATGAAGGCGTTGATTGTTTTTTATTAAATGATAATGGTAGTACAGATAATTATGAACATAAAATACAAAAATATATTGACGCTGGATTTGTCGTATTAAATAAAAATCCCAAAAAATATGCTCAAGTAGAGATTTATAATGATTGTATTGATTGTGCAAGAAAATTCGATTGGGTAATGGTCGTTGATTTGGATGAGTTTGTCTATGCACGTAATGGATTCAATACCATAAAAGAATATTTGAATTCTTTGGAATCGAATGTATCCCAAATCCATATCCCTTGGAAAATATTCGGTTCAAGTGATTTCATGCAACAACCAAAAAGTGTAATACAAAATTTTACTTGGAGACAGATTTACAATACCCCAACAAAAATAGAATGTAAGTGTATTATAAGAGGAAATAATTTAAAAACATTACATATACATCATTCTATTTCAAATAATAAGAATGGCAATAAAGATATTTTCTCAAATAATCGTTTATTTATTACCAAAGATATTAATTTTATTGAAAATCTAAACGAAAATTTTCTCTCGAATTCCTTTTTACAATTAAATCATTATAAAATTCAATCGTGGGAATTCTTTTCTAAAATAAAAAGAACAAGAGGAGATGTTACTCAATCATGTTGGGATAATTTAAGAGATAAAAAATATTTTGATTCATCCAATTATAAACATATCGAAGACAATGAGTTGAAAAATAAAGAATACAACAATCAATTTTCATTCGACAATGATTCATTCACTGGAAAAGAAAATCAGTTAATAAAAAATGTTGAAATTGTGGTAAGTAGATATAATGAAAATTTGGAATGGTTGAATTATTATCCCTTTAATCAATTTCAATACACCGTTTACAACAAAGGAATCAATGAAAATTTTAATAAAAAAAATGTAACCAAAATAATTACTTTACCAAATGTAGGTGTATGTGACCATACTTATTTGTATCATATTGTTAGTAATTATGATGAGAATACATTAAAACCAATTACCATTTTTTTACCTGGTTCAGTAAATATGCCTAATAAAATAAACAAAGCGATTTCAATCTTAACCAAAGTTTTATTAAAACAAAGTGCTTTTTTGATCGGTGAATATACAGAGAATGTCTTTCATTTTTTTAAAAATTTTATGATTGAACATTATATAACAGGAAATTCAGAGAATTTTAATTTAAATAATGGTAGCGAATTAATAAAAAGTAATATAAGACCCTTTGGGAATTGGTATCGTTATAATTTTGGTGCGATCAATGTTCGATATTATACAATGAATGGAATTTTTTCATTGAATAAAAAAGATATCATGAAATACAAAAAATTTCGTTACGAAAAAATATTAAATCAATTATCGATTGCCTCGAATTTGGAAATGGCTCATTATATGGAAAGAAGTTGGAGTACAATTTGTTATCCATTATTACATACCAAAGTATCATTAACTTATCCGCAAAAAAATATATCACAACCGTTAAAAACAAATTCGATTCGAATGAATATGGGTGGAATTCGACCATTAAGAGTTCGACCTATTGTAAGAAGAATTCAAGTACGTAATCTACGTAATCAAAATTATTTACGAGGAAGGTTATTACGAAGAAGGAATTTTATGAGAAGGGCCACTTTTGTTGCAAAACCACTTTTACGTGGTTAAATAAAGGAGAAATCGATTTTGTCATTCTCAAATAACAAAATTGATTTAAATAATAGGACGGATAGTGTATCATATAATATTGAATAAATGACAAAATTATCAAAAATAGAACTTTTAGAAAAGTGTAAAGAACTAGGAATTACCAAATGTAAATCTAAAACAAAAGGTGAATTAATGGATTTCATCAAGCATGCAACTCAAAATGAAACGAAAAACGATGAAAACCATTTCCTAAAATTTATCGATTTATTTTGTGGTATAGGCGGGTTTCACCAAGCATTAAAAAAAATTGGTTGTGAATGTGTATTTGCGAGTGATATTGATGAAAATTGTAGAAAAACATATGAAAACAATTATGGATTGAAACCTGAAGGTGATATAACAAAAATTAAAATAGAGGAAATTCCAATTTTTGATATTTTATGCGCTGGATTTCCATGTCAGCCATTTAGTAAAGCAGGGTTTCAAAAAGGCTTTGATGATGATAGAGGCAATTTATTCTTTCATATATGCAATGTTGTGAAAATTCATAAACCCAAATATATGATTTTAGAGAATGTTCAAAACCTTGCATCGCATGATCATGGAAATACGTGGAAAGTGATTCGACAAAATATAAGAGACATGGGATATTATACCTATGATGAACCAGTATTATTAAATGTATTGCATTTTAATGTCCCACAAAATCGTGAAAGAGTAGTGATCATGTGTAAACGTATCGACTTAGGTGAATTACCTGAATTACCAGAGATGGATAAGAATCCTAAAAGAAATTTGACGTCTTTTATCAAAGATATCATTGATGAAAACGGAAAAGAGATAAAATTAACTGGTAAATTAAAAGATGTCCATTCAGTTTGGGAGAATTTTATTAGAATATTGAATCAAAATCAGTTAGATATCCCTAAATTTCCGATTTGGACCGATTGGTGGGATAACAAATTTGAAAAAGAGGATGAATTTTATGTAAAATATAAATCATGGATCGATAAGAATCGAGAATTTTATGAAAGAAATATATGTATTTTACATGATTGGTTATCGGAATCTAGAAAAAATCCAAATTGGCTTGGTGCGGTAAGGAAGTTTGAATGGCAAGCAGGCGATTTGACCGAAGAAAATAATAGTCTAAATAAATGCTTATGGACTGCTCGTGGTTCTGGGATAAGAGTAAAAAAATGTGATTATATTCCTACCTTAGTTGCAATGTCAATGATTCCTATTTATGGACCAAAAAATAGAAAATTGACCCCTATCGAATTATTGAGATTACAATCTTTTAATGACAATTTTAAATATGATGAAAAGCATATCTATAAACAATTGGGTAATGCGGTAAATGTAAAAATGATAGAACAATGTGCAAAGTTTTTATTCTATGGAGAAGATTTATTTTGATTTGTTTTGATTTGATTATTTATTATTTTGTATAATTTGAATAATCGTATTCATCAACGTTTCTTTGATATGTAAATTTTTCTTTTCAGTCATCATCATAATATCAGTGGGTTGATAGATGATATGTAATTGATCCGTTGGTATGGTCGCTGTTAATGAATCACCATGTACACTTACATAATGTTGTAAATCTTCTTTTGAGATAAGTGCGGCGCCGTTCATTTCTACAATCAGTAAATAATCGGCATAATGTTCTGGTAATTTCAAATGAGTATTTGTTCCTCTGCTATTTAATAAAGTAATTTGTTTCGTTTTATCTCTTAGTGTTAATTTTTTACTATGAAACAAACATTCTTGTGTATATTTCATTTCAATCTTTAAGTTGTCAAGGGAGGTAATTTTGAAATCACATCCTTTTTCTTTATCGCCAACATAAGTTAACATATTATCACTGTAATCCGCAACCGCATTTTCTAAAAAGACCGCTTTTAAAAATCGCCATTGAGGATCATTTAATTCATTACCAATAGATACACATAATTCATGAACTTTTTGCCAACGAATTGCTTTCAAAATATCAATGACTTGAACAATTTTCGTTTCCATTTCTATTATCATTTATTGTATTATGATAACTATTTTAAGAAATTCAATTTTTTACACCTAATAACATTCAAAGATGCTCTTTGGGCATTTGAAATGTTATTAGATAACGGTTGCAAAGGTGAGATTCACCATAAAAAGGCAAATTAAAATCTTCAAAGGCGTAAATATTACAAAAAAAAATCCAGGAAAAAAATATATATTTAAATTACAAATTATATACTAAATACTACTATAAATACTACTATAAAACACTTATAAAAATACTACTATAAAATATAATAAATTATTCTTTTTTTCTTTTTTTCTTTTTTATGCATCAACTTTCTTCTTTATAACCTTCTTCTTCTTTGGTTCTTCGACTGCTTGTGCTTGTACTTCTTCTTGAACTGGCGCTGGCGCTTGAACTGGTTCTGGTACTACTTGTTTTACTTGAACCACTGGTAATTCTTCCTCATCATCACTATCATCTACAATTGTACTTGTAATATGTGCTGTTTCTACATCTTCATCGGTTACTTGCTGTGTCTTTAATTTTTCTTTATCACTTGGCTTTAACTTAATAAAACATTGTCCTTGTAAAGATGCTCTTGGTTTTTGAACAACTGCTTGAACCAATTTCCAAGAAGCATTAAACTTACCGTTAATAATCCAAATACCTGCGAATTGAACTAGACAAGCAACATTGGTCCCCTTCTTTAAATAATCCAAAGGAGTAAGACTTGGATTATCAATCGAAGGATATAATTTATTGCCATCCTCGTCATAAATCTCTGAACGCCATGTACCTTCCCATTCAGGGACTTTTATTTTTAAGGTTGGCATTTTACTATAATCCGGCTCCTTGGTACCTTTAATCTTTGGATATTTAAGCATTGGTGTAAATAATTCTTCTAGAATATCCGCACTTTTATATTGCTTACCAAACCAATCCTTAGAATAGGTAAGGGCATCTGCCTTGATTTTATTTTCAAAAGCAATCATGTTTTCTAAAAACGCAGTAGTATCTTCTGTCTTATATTCCTCTCCAGGAAACTGTAAAGCCATATCATATCTACCATTACTAACACCCTTATCATCTACATAATCACTTGCTCCCCATGTAAGCATAAGTGGTGTAGAAATTCGTAATCCTGTTTTTGTTGCTTTATTTAAGATATTAATTGTCTTTGCTCCTTGACTTGTTGCTTTTGGAGCAGTGTACATAAGATTGTTAACATTTAATTGAGTTCCGTCGATGATTGTGTCTGCCATTTTTTTACTGATGTTATTTATATTATTCGTTTGTTTTTAAATCAATTTTCTGAGAATTTTGTGAATTTGTAAGGAAAATTGATTTAAAGACGGAATCGTTTCCCTACGTTTTTCTTATCATAAAAAGGAAAAAATAGAACCAATGAATTGGTCTACTTTTTATTGTGTATATTTTGTATATATATTTTTTGTATATTTTTTATTCTTTAATTTTTTTCTCTCCTAAACTACAACAATATTTAATCCTTCCATCGTGTAAAACAATAATACAAAACATATATTTACCAAAATGAACCGTAGATAAATCATTCACTACTTCATACCCATTCATTTCATAAGTTTCACGCGCATATTTATGATTTTTTAAACATTGGATTTTATCCGAAAAATGGATTCTTTTATGAACCATTAATTCTTCGATTTGATTGATTTCATATTCGCGAATCACTGTTCTTTCCTCTTCACTAAAATTTTTTTCACAATCAATAATGATTGATTCATTCTCATCTCCCTTTATGGATAATTTTTGAGTTGTTTTTGGAAAATGGGAGGAAAAGAATGCTCTTTCGTTCACTTTGAAATTAAAGATGGATGGAAGCATTTGATTCTCGCGTATCACACAATTGTCACATAAAGGAGATAACTGATATCCACAAATCGTAGGACATAAACAATGTTGCTTTATTTTTTCAACTCGTTCAATGACGGTCTTCATGATTTCTACCGTCGTTAAATCGGTTAAATCCATACTTTCAATATAAGGTATCATTCCAAGAATCATCATATCTAGATATCCTTCTTCCCAGTAATCGTATTTTTGATAATCCTCCAAATGAACAAAATAGGCTTGGACTGAATTTTTGTGTGTATGAATCACCACTTTGACCTCTTGAAACAAATCGTCAAACAATTGAAGTATTTTGAAATTGCTTTTTGTAAATTGACCAGCATCAAAATCCAGTCTTAAATGCCCTTCGTATTCCCATGTATAATACCATTTATTGTACGTACAATTTTTACATTGACAATAAGGATTTTGTTCTTCTCCTTCCTTTCGTTTTACAAGACATTGCTTGATCGATGGTGTTGGAAATACTTTTTGTCCCAATTTTAATCTTACATATTTTTCCAAATCATTTACCTTTAGATCTTCCATTGATTCTTCGACTTTGGTGAATGAGAGAAAGGAGGTCATTTCTATTCAAAACTATGCTTTTATTCTTACGATATTTTTACTTGTTTAATGCTGATAAAAATAAATTAAAAAAGTATTTCAATTTTTTAAGGGAACCGTAGGTTCCCTTAATAAGGATTTAAAAAAAATTTATTATATTCATATAGTATGAATCACATCGTAGACCAAAATTTGACAAATATAAATAAAAAGAAAAAGAATAATAATAACAAGAACAAAGAAATGAATTACAAAGAAAACGAGACCTTGATGGAGGAATATATAGAAGCACTTTATTTAAAAGGAGAGAAACATATTCCTTACGTAAAAAATCCAGCCAAAATAAAAGACGAAGACGTTACTACACCAACCATCCATAATTATACTATTTTAGTAGAATATAATTATAACACACAACAATTAAAACAATTTGCAAAGCATTACAAGTTGAAAATTAGCGGAAATAAAAAAGAAATTATTAAACGCGTTTTTATCCACTTATTTCTCTCGAGTTACCTGATTAAAATCCAAAAAAGATTTCGTGGACTACTTCAAAGAAAATACAATGCTTATCATGGTCCTGGATTGTTTAAAAGAAATGTTTGTACCAACGAGACGGATTTTATCACGATGGAAGAATTAAAGCAAATCCCTTATTACAATTTTTTCAGTTACAAAGATACGGATGGATTTATTTACGGATTTGAACTTTCTTCTCTCCACAACTTGATATTAAAAAGTCAAAACTTGATATTAAAAAGTGAAAATCAAATCACGAATCCATACAATCGGAATAAAATCTCCTTGGAAGTGATTCATAAAATAAAAATGATTATTCGATTCAGTAGCATCTTAAAATTGCCGATTCAATTAAGCATTGAAGATGAAACGCCTCTAGTAAGCGATGAAAAATTGCTGGAATTGGATTGTTTATCTCTTTTTCAAAAAATTGATGAACTTGGTAATTATAGTGACCCCAAATGGTTTCTCACCTTAAATCGTCATCAATTAATAAAATTTATTCGTGAAGTAGTCGATATTTGGGATTATCGTGCACAGTTAACGGAGGAAGTAAAACGGAATATTTTACCTCCGAATGGGACATTTTTAATGAATATTCATATCCATTTATTACAAATCGAATCGACACTTATTACATTAAAAAAAAATATTTTAAAGGTGATTGCAAAATTGGTGACGAGTGGGATTGATCGAGACAGTAGAGCGTTAGGTGCTTATTATATTTTAGGGGCGTTGACGATTGTAAATCACGAGGCGGCAATGGCACTTCCTTGGCTTTATCAATCTATGTCGTAGGGTAGGGGGATATACATCCCCCTTACAAACCCCTCCTTGCTGTTTTGGATTGTTGTATGGGCGCGCGAGTTTCTACAAAGTAGGG
>Ga0247841_10000436_pt1 | contig 107729 bp, 81 predicted proteins | sample LaCruzMarch2015__2_FD_192410 | JGI IMG/M metagenome (GOLD analysis project Ga0247841, IMG submission 192410) | Freshwater microbial communities from meromictic Lake La Cruz, Castile-La Mancha, Spain - LaCruzMarch2015_18m | ecosystem: Environmental > Aquatic > Freshwater > Lake | place: Spain... | reverse complement strand
TGGTAAGCAGCGCATCCTCTGACCGTTCAACCAGTACGCTTTTGAACCGCTGCTCCCATAATGGGCCGGAACGGTGCTCCCTGACGTTGTAGTACTGGGAGAACCGTTGTTTCATGGCCTTGAAGAATTCGGAAACATCGTACATCCGATAGGTGAATCTGGCCTTGAACCAGGAAGCGGCCGCTTCCTGGTTCTGACGATGGTATTCCTGTAGCTCCTTCTCAATCATACCAACTTCCTGATCGGAATAGATGTAGTGGAGACGTCGGATCAACTCAGCATCCGAGATATCCTGCCGCTGCGGAACATGAATCAGCACATGGAAGTGGTTTGTTAAGAAGCAGTAAGAGAGGATCTTCAGGCCGCCAAAAGCGGCCAGATTGGACATCAATTTGTGCAATCGGTCTTTCTCAGTGTCCCGCAGGATCATCCGCCGTTCGATGATCCGTGACATGCAATGGTAGTATCCGGCACCCTCAGCCCTGATTCGAGCTCTGCGCATCGTTCGTCTCCTTCTGCCCAGGGACGATGTGTCCCTCTACATACATAAGGAATTCAGAAGTCGACTTTTCCGCAGAAAACGGCAACTATTTGAAAGTATTTGTCTGTCCCTGGTGATTAGAGTATTTGTCTGTCCCTGGTGATTTATTCGGTGATCGCCAGTCTCCGGTAATAGTTTTGGGTACCGTTACCGGGCTTCACGGGCCAGATGACACGAGTGTCGAATCTTTAGTGTAACGGTTGGACCTCGATGAGCCAGATACAGAGTAGATGATTGCGACTGATATCATGACATCGGAATCGGTACGAGAGACACGGTGGTCACGCGCCCGGGAAGTGCAGGGCAGACAGTTCTGTTCGACACGGTGGTCCCAGGTAAGGCGCGCAAAGGTGGATTCCCCCGAGGGTAGGAGGGATCTGGGCCTGCTATGCGAAGCGTACTACGATCCCGTTGAAGCCTTTCTTCGCTGCGAGTTCCGTAATGCCGATATAGCCCGAAACGTGGCCCACGATTTCTTTGCCCAGATGCTGGCCGGCGGAGCGATTGCGAGCGCCGAGCCGGAACGTGGCCGGTTCCGCTCGTATCTGCTCGGTGCCGTGAAGCACTTCCTTTCCCATCGGCGAGAGGCCGCGCAGCGGGCTAAACGCGGCGGCGGTCAGGAGCCCCTCTCTCTGGATGACGAGGATTCGTCCGCCGCACGCTCAATCCCGGACACCCTGGCGTTGTCGCCGGACGCGATGTTCGACAGGCAATGGGCATTGACCGTCGTTGCGCGTTCACTTGACGCGCTCCGTCGCGAGTGCGAGGCGGAGGGCCGGGGCGATTTCTTCGAACAGGCCAAACCCTGGCTGACCGGTGAGGCAGAGCATGGCGACCAGACAGTGCTGGCGGCGCGTTGTGGCATGAATGCGAATGCGCTAAAAGTGGCCGTTCATCGGATGAAACGGCGCTTCAGGGAGTTGATGAAGGACGAGGTGGTTGGAACGCTGGCAGATCCGGGAAAAATACGGGAGGAAATGAACGCACTGTTCGCGGCGCTGGGGGGATGAGAGAATATCGTGTAACCAAAGCAGACAGGCGCGTCAGGTGACGGATATGAACACATCATCATTCAAGGGCTGTCCAAAATGCGGTGCGGCGTTACCCTCGGAGGCAACCGCGGGTTTGTGTCCAGCGTGTCTCATGGCGGAAGCGATGGAACCGACTCTGGTGGGGGCGGAACGGGTCGAGCCGCGAAAGGCGATGACACCGGAGGAGCTCTCTCCACACTTTCCGCAACTCGAAATTGTCGAGTGCCTCGGACGCGGCGGCATGGGCGTGGTCTACAAGGCGAGGCAGAAATCGCTGAACCGACTCGTAGCATTGAAACTGCTCGCTCCGGAACGCGTGGACGACCCGGGCTTTGCGGATCGCTTCCGGAAGGAGGCGCAGGCGCTCGCCGCGCTCAGCCACCCGCACATCGTCACCGTGTACGATTTTGGACAGGCGGGCGGCTTCTACTTCCTCCTGATGGAGTTCGTGGACGGCGTGAATCTCCGGCAGGCCATGAAGGCAGGCCGGTTCACCCCCGAGCAGGCGCTTGCCGTCGTACCGCCCGTCTGTGAAGCGCTTCAATACGCGCACGAGCACGGGATCGTCCACCGCGACATCAAGCCAGAGAACCTGCTATTGGATAAAGAGGGCCGCGTCAAGATCGCCGACTTCGGCATCGCGAAGATCATGGAGGGTAGGGCGGGCAGTCCCTTGCCAGCCGCGTGGGAGGAACGGACGGATGGGGCAGCCGTCCCTGCAAGTCTCGCGGACGACAGCAGAGTTTCCGGCACGCCGGCGTACATGGCACCCGAGCAGAAGGACGGCCTGCGCCAGGCCGACAACCGTGCCGATATCTACTCGCTAGGCGTCGTGCTCTACGAAATGCTCACAGGCGAACTGCCCGGCAAACCGCTCGAACCGCCGTCGCGCAAGGCGCATATTGACGTACGCCTCGACGCCGTGGTGCTGCGCGCGCTGGAGAAACAGCCGGAACTGCGCTACCAGCACGCCAGCGAAGTGAAGACGATGGTGGAGAGCATCGCAGGAACTGCCACGCAAGTTCCAGTCACTGGAAAAACCGGTGCGGCAAATTCCCAGCCTTTGGAAGCTATCGCGACGCCGCCCGGCCCGGAGCGGAATCTTGTGCGGGAGATACGGGAGCACCTGACGGTGCGCGAACACGCGAAACACATGGTGGTCGGAATGCTGCCCATCGCCGTGATCATGGCGTCCATGATGGGCGCGTTTTTCCTACATCCTGTCTGCGCGTTTGGGATATTCCTCTACGTTCTGTTGTGGAACTGGCAGTTTACTTTTCTCGCCTCTACCGAATATGCGAAACGAGAAGGCATCACCCTGAATCAGCTTCGCGCCTCTTCGAGCGCGCGAAACGCGAAGTGGAAGTGGTTGTATTTGGCGGCCGCCGCGCTCGCCGCAGTGATTGGATTCGTGTTCGCGCTTCGTCTGATGGAACGTCCGACGCCTGACTCGACTCGACCGCTGCCGCCACGCGTACCATCGGTGATCACCAAACTCTCCGGCCCGCCATTCATTGCCCAGTACGCAAACGGCACAGTCGAGCTGGCCGGCCTGTCGTTGAGATCCGGCGTCAACGGCCCCAGCTGGCAGGGCGATGGCGCGCCGATGAAAGAACCGTTGGAGTGCTTCCTGCCGACGAACCACAAGTGGGCGAAGGACGACATCAGCGCCCCCAGAGCCATCGCCGTCCGCATACGCAGCAGGAGCGGAACAACGGCCACGGCGCGGATCGAGTTCCCCGACTTCCCGGACGCCACGAAAAACGGGGCCAGTGCGCACTACAAGGACGCGCGGGAGCCGTTGCATATGACGTTGTGTCAGGACTTCGCGTGTCGGCCGACAGCGGTGTCTGCGCGGGTCCGGGTGGGCGTCATTGATGACTGGGCATCCGTGGCGGAGTGGACCGTGGATAACGGCATCACGCTGACGATGGATGAGGAACAGAACGTGGTGGCACAGGTCAAGGAGCAGTTCTTCCAGCCCGGCGTGGAAACGATGATCCAGGCGAGCGACCGCGACGGTGTGTACTACCTTGGGCAGCCGCACGCCGGATCGTCGCCCGGCGGGCGGCACTTCAGCTTTCCGCGATTGAAGCGGTCACAACTCAGTACGCTGCTGGTGCGCCAAGGGCATCTCGCGTGGGTGGAGTTTCGCAACGTATCCCTGCAGCCGGGGCGCAAGACGCACGTCGAAGTCGTCGAGTTACAAGCACCAGTCGCAAGAACGACGATGTCAGCGCCAAGCACGGTTCCTGTAACCACGATGAAGACCAATGCAAAAGGCCTCGCTCTATGCAACCATGACAACATCAATCTTATATTTGTCATCTTTGCCGCATCAGGCCGCACGGCGACGCTTTACGACGAAGGCGTTTTCCCCACCCAATCAAGCAGCTCCGGATCCATTCAATTGTTCAATGATCGCTCGTTTGGTTATCAGAGGAAAGCCGATCATCCCTTCGAACTGACCATTAATGGAAAGGTCTTCTACCTCAACCACGGCCGCGTATTTGTCGCGAACGACGACGGCACGGCGGAGCAACTGAATCGCTTCCCGTCGCTGGCCATCGCGCGGGAACCGGCCGCGCTGGCGGAGTTCATCGCCGAGGCGGCGATGCCGAGGATCACGCGCGTGGCGGTTGAGGGCGAGCGTGCAGTGATCGAGGGGCGTGCTGGAAAGCGCACGTTCATGCAGTGCGGCATTCCCGGCGAGGGGCTGACCATCACGACCTCACTGCCTGACGGAGAGGACTTTGCGGCGCTTGTAACCCCGGCCCATGACGGGCTGGGCCTCGCGGCGCAGCAGAAGATCCTCGGCATTCCTGACGTCCCCGCGATTTCGTCCAAGCAGCTTGGCAACAGCAAGCTCGCCGATGGCCGGATCGTCTTCCGCCAGGGCGAACGCACGCCCGAACCGGACGGCTCGTATTTTATCGCGGACTTTCAGCCGACGAACGGCGCGTCGGTTCCCGTGTATGTCCGCGTGCGACCGGCCAAGCCGCAGCCGCCTGGCATGAAGAGCCCTCCTGTAACGGTGTCTGGCGCGGTGCCGCCGCGTGCCCCACGGCTGGGCGACCACTGGCCGGAAAGCCGTCCACTGTACGGCGAAGAAGTCAGCCTCTACACGCCGTCGACTACCGTTCGCGACCGGCTCGTTGACATTGGCGGAACCAACCTCGCATTTGAGGCCAACGGCTGGAAATTCACCGTGGGCATCCTGAGTGGAGAAGTTAGCCGTATCGAATTCTCGAAGGAAGTCCGTGGAGATCGCGATATTAACATCAGCGATTCCGAATTCGCAGGAATCCGCGAAGCCAACGGTGGAGCCGACGCCTGGCGGCACGAAGTGGGAATCCTGGGAGGCAAGTGGCTGCGCCGCGATGGCGCCGTGGCCACGTCCAGCTTCGCGCCTGTCGTCACCCTGAAAGCGGCCGGCTTGGTCCGTGCAGAGGAACGTGTTGCACAACAGGGGCAGCAGGCAAAAGACAACGAAAAGAAAGACGATCTGGAATCGTTGCGCAAACTCTTCTCGCCCGGGCCGGGCGGGGCAAGCATGCAGTTTCGCCTGGTCGCGGAAACCAACACCACGGAAACCGCCGACGCTTTTGCCGATCCGAATGGCGGCAGCAACAAACTGCGCGTCCTTCGACCTGTGATTCTCGACGAGACCGCCATCGCCAGTGCTGTCGTGACCAACACCGCCCAAGGCCCGGTCATCGAAGTGACGTTCACCGCCGCTGGCGGGAAACGGTTCGCCGAAATCACCGGCGCGAACATTAATCACAGGCTGGCAATGGTCTTCGACGGCAAGCTTCTCAGTGCACCGATGATTCGCGACAGTATCACTGGCGGCCATGCGCAAGTCACCGGCAACTTTACCGCCGCCGAGGCCGAAACGATTGTGCAGGCGTTGAACTCACGTAACCAGGCATTGTCTGACGTCGCCGTTCACGACCATTCCTTTGATCTGGTGGTTGAGTCTGTGATCTGCGACTATAAATCAGGCAAGGGATGGTTGTTGAACTTGAAAACGGGAAAGACGTTTTCGCCAAAGGCACTGGATTGGGAACGGGATGCCGCGGCTGTTTGGAAATGGGCTCACGTACATGGAATCCATGTCACGGGACTGCCTGTTGTCAGCCAGCAGGCGTTGTATGGCTTTCGAATGAAAGTGGCCAGCATCCTGGATTCCAATGCTAATTTTGATGCCGTCACGCCCCAACAGGTTGCAACAGCGCTGAATGGTCCCCTTGTTCCAAGTTCCAGTCATAATGGTGGCCCCATGCTTTCGCAGATTTCGGGCATGGACTGGCAGACCCTGTATGCGTTTCAAACCGAGGATGGGCAGAGTGGCGTTTTGCAGGTCGTCGGCATGACTCGCGAGCCGCCCGGAGTGAAGATTCGGTACAAACTGGTGCGAGGCGAGCCATCCGCATCCGGCGATTAGGAACAACACGATGAACCACAGCACTGGCTTGCGCATTGGCATCGGATTTATCCTCCCGCCTCGTACGATGCCGGATGCCTCAGGCAGGTTGGACTGGCGTGTCAGGAGTACGCGGAGGAACACCAGGGGCAATACCCGCCGGACTTCACGTCACTCACGAATGAGCATGGTGGCTCGCCTTCGGTCTTCGTCTGGCTGGCACGAGCGCGACCGAGCGGGCGCGATCTCGAATGTGATTGCGTGGACGAGCTTTCGCTATGTGCCCGGCGCGACGACGGCTTCGCCACCCGGCCGCGTCGTCGCCTACCTCCCACCACGACAATACGGCGAACGCGAGTGTACATGCTGCGGGAAGACACATTTTGATTTCAAGCGGCAGCAGTATTTTCGAGGAGAATCCCTTCTGTTTGCCGATGGCAGCGTGTCGTGGGAAACGCCGGACGAGTTCGAGAAGGTGTTGAATGAGCAGGTGACCAATGGCATGGCACGCACCCGGCATCGGTTCCCGATTCGACGTGGTGAAGGAATGTGACGATGAAAACAGCATTGACGCTCACGGCGGTGTTCGCGTGGCTGAAATAGGCGGATGAGGTGCCTGTGGTCAAGCGAGAGTTGAATGCGCTCGGCATCCGCGGCGTGTCCCATTGTGCCGGCGTAGGGACGCGAGATGGCATCGACTTCACGTATAGCGGATTTGCTCACGGTGGCGAGTATGCAGGATTGCCGGTGGAAGTTTGCTTGGAGATCTGAGAACCGGTGGATCGCAGCGTCGGAATCCGTGTCGCTTCCTGCACCTCGCGGCGCGGGCTGGTGGCCAATGAAACGCCATGTGCAATCAGACCCTGAAGAATCCCAAGGCTGACATCCGTTTCGAGTGTGGTCAACGCATTGACGACCGAGCGCGGGCATGGGAGGTTGCGTATCAAGGAGAACAACAATGAGGACTGGCGCTGGCCGCCTACAAGGAGATTGACCGGGTAAACCGGTTCTGATAGTCGTGGAAGAATACGGGAGGGAGTCAGTCTCGTCGAATCTGATTGGAGCACGGTGAGTCTGCTGACAAAGGTGCGGGTGATTGTGACGGGGTTGGCTCTGCTTGTTCTCGGGCTGCTCCTTTGTTTTGGCTTGGACTTCCGTTCGGTGAAAACGAAAGAAAGTGAGAATAGAGAAGTTGTTGATCAAGCTCTTCCATCGGATACGAACAAGCCGTCCCAGTGAAGTGCGCGGCCCTGGCGGATTCGAAACGGAGGTGTGAGTGGTATGAAAGGTGTCTTTGCTGCGTTGTCGCTCTGCGCAGCCTCGGTGGCATGCGCAACGCCCGTCTATAACGTGCTGCTGAAGAGCGGGGATTCTGCGCCCTGTGCTTACTCCGCAACTTTCAATTCTTTCTCGCAGCCGGTCATCAACAATGCAGGTCAAGTGCTGTTCCAGGCGAGACTGACGCATCAGGGCATGGTGACCTCGACCAACGACGAAGGCGTATGGCTCTGGACGACGGGCGCGTGCCAGTGTGTGGCCCTCAAAGGCGATCCGGTGCCTGGTGTAATCAACGCGACGTATTCGTCCCTCTGGCTCTCCAATCTCCGTCTGGATGATGGTGGTTTTGTCACATTCGTGGCCACCATTGAGGGTTCCGACATCAATAGCTCGAATGACTCCTGCTTCGTATGGGGGAAACCGCCGGCCATGCAGGTCGTTGCCCGTGAGGACGATCCGATCCCCGGCGCTACGGAGGACGAGCGGTTCGACGATCTGGCCAGTCTGGAGGGTTTGAAACTGGTCAGTGGGAGCCCCGGAGCGATCGGCTTTGTTGCCAAGTGGCGTGGACCAACCGACACCGGCATCGACGCCGGCATATGGCTGGGGCCGGCTACGAACCTGCAAATGATCGCGCTGGACGGCCACGCCATTCCGGAAGGGGATGGCATGACCTTCAAGAATCTTCAGTTCCGCACCGCCCAACTCAATCGCAAAGGCCAAATCGTTTTCATGTCCGCCACATCGAAATCCCCGCTCGGGTCTGGAATCTGGACCGGAACGACGCAAGGCATAAACCGTGTCGTGACCGAGGGCGATATCGTGACGTGCCTCCCGGAGAATACCTTTGGCTACTTCGCGTTTTCATCCGTGGCGCGCAATTCATCGGATCAGTATTGCATTGTGACTTCGCTGTCAGGGTCTTCAAGTTCAAGCAACACAGTGATTCTGGCCGGGCCGTTGACGAATCTTCAAGTCGTGGCGCGGGAAGGTCGGCACGCGCCTGGCATGAGCAATGACGTGGTGTTCACGGATCTTGCGCTGGCGACGCCTATCTACGGGGAAGGCGGAGATGTCGCCTTTCGCGCTACTGTTTCCGGACCGTGTATCGGCTCCTCTAACAACACGGCGATCTGGGCCGGCAAGCCGGGAGCGCTGTTCATGATTGACCGGCGCGGCTCGCAGGCGTTGGACTTCCAGCCCGGCGTGATTCATCATCACTCCCTCTCAAGCACCTTTGATCTGGCAGGCCTCAACGCGAAGGGGAATGTTGTCTACATGTCGCTGCTGGAGGGGCCCGGCATCGGATCCTCCAACAACAACGCGCTATGGGGCGGAACTCCCGGCTTCGAAGATGTGTTGCTTCAAAAGGGCCAGGGCATTCCACTGGGAAACGGCAAAACGGGGGTTGTCTTTACGGTTGACCTGGTTGATGTGAGCGGACAACTTCAGGTTGGTGGCGGCACCGATGGCCGCGCGCAGAGCCTGAACGACCACAACCAGTATGTCGCCGCCGTCCAATTCGTGGCTGGAACGGGGGGCAGTGCTCTACTGCGCATCGAGGACGTGACGGATCCTGATGCCAACGGCCTTTGCCGCGTATTGGAGGTGGCCCATGGCATTGCGCCGGGCGAAGGTGCTAACGACGCTGATTTGCGAATACTATTCCAGGGGGACGCAGTCCATCTGGTCTATGTGGAATGCACAAATGCTACAGGACTGGCGATGGCCATGGAACAAGCGAATGCATTGTCCGGCAACGACGTGTGGCTGGAGTCCGGTTCGGTTGTATCTAACGCCGCCGACCAATCCGGGCTGCCTTCGGACGTGCTCCGTCGGGAGGTCGTCATTCCTCCGGACGATCAACGGTCCGGCTTCTTCCGGATGGGTGTGCACAGGCTGCCGCCCCCATAGCACGCAGAATATCGATGGGTTTTTTAGTGGAAGATTGAAGGACTGAACCCGGACCGACGTCCTCAACCAGGAATGACGCCTCCGCGCGCTTTTGAAGCCGCCGCTGCATATTACAGCGGTAGCTTTCTGGGTCTCCTCAAATCTTGACTGGTTTTTTCGGTTTTTGCCGCTTGACGTCGGCTTCTAATGGATTAGTCTCCCACGGTGCTTTGAAATCGAACCGGAAACATGGGTGGACTTTCCGCGTTAACTTTCGGATGATGCGGAGGATAGGTTCAGTAGAGGAACGGTATCTTAATGTGGCGGGCGAGGGGAGATGTTTTGAATGAGCAGAGATGATAACGGTGAAAGAACCAAATATGGAGGGGAAATGTCAGACCAAGCGTTTCGTAAATTCTTTCTAATTGTGCTCGATGACAGTCAGGGGATCAGCGAAGAGGCATTTGAACTCATCAAGGACGAGATGAAGTCCCGTGGTTGTGAGGACATCGTAAATGCTGTGGAATCAAGCAGCGGCAGAGTTTTCATAAATGAAGACTTTGCAGAGGCTGAGTTGGCGAGCATTTGACCATCGCGGTTGTATCGTCAGGGTCCGCCCGCTCAATTCCGTCATATCTTCCACGATAGGCACTTGCCACAGCGGAGGCTTAAAGAGAAGACATGAACAGGCGGACATTTCTCAAGAGTCTGTCGCTATCAACCACCGCCATGCTGGTTAGGGCGGAATCGTGTACGACTACTCGCCTTCGCGAGGTCTCAGGCAGCACGCTCCCACTTGGTGTTGCCTTGCAGGACCATATTGATCGTGTCTACACCTGGCGGGAGAGGGCATTAATAAGGCGCCATTTCAAGGTCATTACACCTGAAGCGGCCATGAAATGGCCAAATTGCGAGCCGGAGCCAGGCAAGCATAATTTCGCGAATGCGGATGATCTTGTAGCCTACGCTGAACACCACGATCAGAAGATACTTGGACATACGTTGCTGTTCAACAGGGATAACGAATATCCTCCGTGGGTCTTCGCCCATGGTTCGAAGAAAGCATCTGCGAAGCTGGTCGAAGAAAGGCTGCGCGATCACATTCGCACGATGATGGGCCGCTACAGCGGTCGCGTCTACGCCTGGGACGTTGTCAACGAGGCCGTTGAAGAGACTGCTCCCTACTATCGCCAAACCGACTGGTATCACACATTCGGAAAGGCTTTTGTGCCAATGGCCTTTCTTATGGCCAGGGAAGCCGACCCCAACGCGCAACTGGTCTACAACGATTTCAGTATTGAAAATCCTCCAAAACGCGAACGTGTGCTCATACTCCTTGATGAATTGAGGCGGGAGGGAGTGCTGCCTGACGTCGTAGGAATCCAGGGGCATTTCGAGCTGGATAGGTTGCCTTATGATGACATTGAGAAGACGATAGTGGCACTGCATGACGCTGGTGTGCGCGTGGCTGTGACCGAGTTGGACATTGATGTTGTTTCACGCGCGAAGTACTGGGATCTTGCGACGCGCGAGGAGGCCATAAAACAGAATCCATATCCCGACGGATGTCCTGCCGATGTCCTGGCGAGACAGGCAGAGCAGTACGGCACGCTTTTTAGGTTGTTTGTGAAACACGTCGACAAGATGGAGCGAGTGACGTTTTGGGGATTGACCGACCGCCACAGCTGGCTCAATGACTGGCCTTGGAAGCGGTCCAACCACGGGCTCATCTTCGACCGGGAAGCACGCCCGAAACCTGCATTCTATGCTGTGATGGATGCCTTGCGGCCTCTGACTGAGATGGAGCGCCACGGCGGCAGCGTCTGAACGGATCAATGAACCCGCGAAATGGCGGCTTTCGACTCATGCCAGGCCAAATCAGCTATGGTGAACGATACTGTTTACGAATTTGGGGTCGAATCGAGGAAGTGTTTCTGAGCGCGGCTTCATAAACAACCCGGACGGAAACGCCACTATCCCTGGCACACCGGACGCAGTCGTCATGCTCCGGGGACCAGGTGATATCCTCGTTCTGCCAGCGTCCGATCTTGATCCTCACCTTCCCGTATGGAGTCTCGACTTCAGCATGCCGACGGTCCAGCACTGTCCGGTTCGTGATGTGTTCACGTATTCCAAATGTCGTGCTTTCACGGAATATAAGATCAAGCATGCTCGACTTCTGCTCGGGTGTGCAGAGAACGGTAAGCAGCGTAGCCGGCCGCTGCTTCTTCATGTGGATGGGCGTCATGAACGCATCGAGCGCACCTCTGTCCATGAGAGACTGAACGAGCGATCCGAGCAACTCCGGAACGGTGTCATCAACGTTGCATTCCAGAACCAGACACTGGTCAGTTCCGACCGAAGTTGCGGGTGCGGCTTCCATCAGGGTCGCGCGAATGACGTTTGCGCGTCCTTTCAGCTTACGATGACCGATGCCATAGCCTGTGCGCAGGATTGTCATTGGCTGGCTGGCGGCTGGACTGACTGGGCTTGAGCCTTTCTGCCATGTGGTAAGAAGTGCGGCGCCGGTGGGCGTCACAAGCTCAAACGGTTCGTCGGTTTCCACAATCTGGAAGCCTTTCATGAGTTCTGCTACAGCCGGAACCGGAAGAGGCAATACTCCATGATCTGTTTTCGTGGTGCCGCGTCCCTCAGGCAGGGGCCCGAACGTGATATGATTCACGCCAAGCAGTTCAATTGCGAGGCAGGACGATACAATATCGACAATTGAGTCAATGGCCCCCACTTCATGGAAGTGAATCTGATCGGGTGTTGTCCCGTGGACTTTCGCTTCCGCCTTAGCAAGATGCTGAAAGACATCCAGGCTCATCTTCTTGACTGCGTCGGGCAAACGGCTCTGATGAATCAGGCTGGAGATGTCCTTTATGGTCCGATGGGGATGTGAGTGGCCATGCGGCTTCTCGCAAAGAACTTCGACCCTGGTGCCACTGAGGTTGGATTCCACAACACGCTTTGCGACAATATCGAACTTCTCGACAGGAATGCTCTTGAGATGGGAGAGCAGGGTGTCCACGCTCAAGCCAAGATCAATCAGTGAGGCAAGAATCATATCGCCGCTTGCGCCGCCAACAGAGTCGAAGCGCAGGGTTCTTACAGGCTGTTTGTCAGCGGAGTTCACCGCATCAAGCGCTTCGGCCAGGACGGTCTTGGCGTGGCGTGAGTCGGCCGCTTCAGTGCGCGTCTGAATGTTTCTCATCTTGCTCATATCTCAAGAACCTACACTATCGTGCCAGTGGTGAGAAGCCAGAAGAATGCGAACGTCATCCTGCGTTCATCCGGCCCTTTTCTATATCATCGCTGTTATCACCCAAGTCGGCGCAAGATGCTCAAAAACGCGTGACGGAAGATCAATGATTCAGATGTCTTCATTGAAATTGTTGCACCGAAATATACAAGAACGCCGCCTGTCACAGCCATGACCAGGGCAAGAACGGAAGACATGAGAGATTGTGCCGCATAAGGCGCTGCCAGATGCCTGATGGCAAGACATGCAGTGCCGCACAGTATCGCGCCGGCGCCAACCGATCCGGCAAGCCGTAGCCATGCTGTTGCCGGCCCCAGGTTGACGCGTCTGCCGAGATAGAAAGCCAGCTGGGCGAAATTGACGAGAGCTAATGCCGAGGTTGTCACTGCCAGGCCTACGTGTCCCATGCCGAGGGTCTTGACGAGAATGAGGTTCAGGGTGATGTTCACGGCTATGGCGAACAGGGACACTTTGAGAGGGGTGCGTGGCTGGCCAAGAGCGGAGAAACATGGAACCAACACCCTGATCGCCGCATAACCGGCCAATCCAAGCGTATAGGCGCGAAGTGCAGTGGCTGTTTGAATTGTGTCGTTTGCCGAGAATGAACCGTGCTGGTATATGATCCGGATCAGGTCCGGCGCTAGCACAAAGAGGCCAACGCTCGCCGGGACGGTGAGATAGAATGCCAGGCGTAGGGATTCTTCCACGGTCTTTCCGAATGCTGGCAGGTCTGAGCGCGCGTGGTGGCGGGCGACTGCTGGGAGGGTCACGGTGGCGATTGCGACGCCGAATACGCCAATTGGCAGGTACATAAGGCGAAACGCGAAAGCCAGCCACGACCGAGCGCCATCGATTTCAGAAGCAAACATGCCGTTGATCAGGACATTTGCCTGCACCGCTCCGGCAGCTATGACTCCGGGCCAGAGGAGAGTCCAGACCTGATGCAGACCCGGATCGGAGAAATCAAGCCGCCAGCGGAAGCGGAAGCCGAGCTTCCAGAGTGTCGGCAGTTGGACGCCGGCCTGGGCCAGACCGCCAAGCAGAACACCTAGACTCACGCCGTAGAGGGCTCTTTCAGAAAAGTGCGGATGCTGCCAGTCAGCCTGCGGATCAAAGACAAAGGCCAGTCCAACGCCTGCAAGGACCGAGACAATGTTAAATACCGACGACGCCGAGGCGGGCAACCCGAATACAAACCGCGCGTTCAAAATGCCCATGATAATGGCGGCAATTGAGACGAATAGAATGAACGGAAACATAATCCTTGTCAGCCTCACGGTAAGCTCGAACTTGCCCGCGGCATGATGAAAACCGAAGTTTGTGATGTGAACCAGGATTGGACTGGCGATGATGCCGAGTATACATATTGAGCCGAGGATGATGACAACGGTCGACAGGAGCAGGCTGGTTAAGCGCCATGATGGCCCGGCACCCTCCTTTTCGTGGGTCTTGGCGAAAACGGTTGTAAAGGAGGTGGAAAGCGCACCTTCCGCGAACATATCCCGGAGGAGGTTGGGAATCTGAAATGCGGCCAGGAATGAGTCCTGTAGAGAGAAGCCAGCTGCGCTCGATCTTCCGGCGCCAAACATTGCCGCGAAGATCATTTCACGCGCCAACCCGAGGATTCGCGATGCGATAACAGCTAAAGCTACGATTCCTGTGGCCCTGTGGCGGCCGTGCGGGCTGCCAGCCTTTTGATCGATGGTTTTCGTTTCCTGCATTATTATGCTGTTTGCCCCGGAGTTGAGAGATTCCTGATACTCACGGAATGAATGGCGATTTTCAAGCATAACCGCCGTGGCTCAGGTGTTTCGTCCGAAAGACACCGTCTCACGTCTGAACGCATCGGACAGTATGAACAATGTCGACAATCTCCGCCGGTGTTCTCGGCCGCCACATAAGATCAATTCTGAACCGTCTTGCCCCGGCATCAGCGAGACGGCCGGCAAACTGGGACAGGTCAATGGGGCGTTCGCCGATGGTTATTGCCCGGCAGCCGCGACTTACCACGGTAACTTTCTCGCCCGCACCGGATCTCATATCCATTGTCCACTCGCGGCAGGTGGCGCCTTTGCCGGCTGCGCACTTTCCTTTCATGTTGGCTTGCGGGCAAGTCTCGGAGATGAACAGGGGAGTATCCTGTCGAACTATTACAATGGCCTTTCCGCCGAATTCCGAAACCAAAGACGTGATATTGTCCATGCTGTTTTCCGGTGATAGAACAAAGCCGCTTGCCCCCAAGGCCATGACCTGCAAAGCGGCAGCCCGGTTCAAAACGTAGATTGGCCAATCCGTCGTCAGATCCGGATTCTTCAGGTGCGGGAGGGATTTATGCATTTCCTCAAGAATAGTCCATCCTGAAAGGTTGCCGACTTCCCATCGATTCCATCCGGCAGCGAGGAGCGCGTTCAGTTTCTGATCCATGGCTGATTGCTCCCAGCTCCTTGTTATGATCGGCAGAGCCAGTCGGATCTTGTCGGCACCAGCGATTCCAGACAGATCTTTCAGTCCAGGGAGAAACTCGGCGATGGGGTCAGCAGTGATGTCCAGGATGATTTCTGAGAGGCCAACCATATCGGCGGCTGACAACTTGCCGAGATCCTGTAGTCTCCTGACCTTGAGCGACCATTCGAGTGTCTCTGTGCCTGGCAGGCTACGGGTGACGGGAGTGCAGATGGCGGTGCCTATGTCCGTTACCGCCATCGATCTGCTGTGAACGAGTTCAAGCTGCATGGCATCGGCGAGCTGGCGCCGCAGTTTGTTCAGAATTGATACAGGCACAAACCTCTGATCAACATTCTTTACGGCGAAGGACCTGAGCGCGAAGCTGGTGTCGCCGAGTTTTGTGAATGCCTCTCTGTACTGATCCTCGATCGGGCCCGGTTTGCGCAGTGGATCGAAAGCTCCTTCCAGGCTCGTCTCAACATGAACTGACTGCTTAAGGATGGAATCGCGTGGCGAGGTTGCGGTGGCGATCACGTTCGCGGCGTTGATGATCAGGACAACATCGATTGGCCGCCTGACTTTGTACAGGCCCGGTTTCGGCCGATCAAACCCGTATTTCTGTTTTACATGCTGGGATGAGGCACAGTAAATCGTTGTGCCTGCGGCCATTGGCGGGTGATCCTTTGGCATTTGAACTTCCACCTGTGAGCCGGCTCCTGCCTCGAATACGAGGCGCTCCGTGGCACCGCGGCCCGCATCTTTCACCCAGAGTTTGTGGATGGCGAAGCCGTACGGCTTGCCTCCGGGAAGATCCACCTGGAGTCCGTCATGCAGCTCGATGCGGCGTCGGGTGATGAACGAAAGCCTGGTCCAATCCGTGCCGGGGTGGAGCACCGCCGCGACACTGCCTATTGGTGTACCTCGATGCCCGACTGTGTCTTTGTCCGCGACGTCCCTGTTATTGGCCGACTGCAGGTAGAGTTTTGTCCAGGGCCTGCTGAAAACCGTCTGCATGTCGGCTTCCGCCTGGCTCTTTGTTTGTGGCGTCATTTTGCTGTCGAGGAGTCCGCGGTAGTACGCTGTGGCGGTCGCCACATAGAGGCTGCTCTTCTTCCTGCCTTCAATCTTGAAACTCGTGACGCCTGCGGCCCTAAGATCGACGACGCTTTCCGCCAGGGCGAGATCCTTCATCGAGAAAGCGAAACACGTTTCGCCGGATTGAGGGCCCTTCGCATCGCCTCTGGTTGTTGTCATTCCGAAAAGATCGCGGCACGGATAGGCGCATCGGCCGCGGTTACCGCTCTTCCCTCGCAGTAGAGACGAATAGAGACAAAGTCCACTGTAAGAGTAACAGAGGGCGCCATGTATGAAGACTTCGACTTCGAGCCCGGAGTTCTTTGCGATGTCTCGTATCTCGGGGAGTGTGAGTTCGCGGGCCAGTGTGACGCGGTTGAAGCCGAGTTCCTTCAAGGTCTTTGCCCCTGCGAGACTATGGACCGCCATTTGCGTGCTTCCATGAAGCGCGAGGCCCGGGAGGTATTTCCGTACAATATGTGCCACGCCTAGATCCTGCACGATCACAGCGTCTGTTCCAGTCTCCGCCAGAACAGCCAGCGAATCGACCAGTTCAGCAAGCTCCTGATTGAGCACGAGGGTGTTTACTGCCGCAAACACGCGTCGGCGCGGCGTGGCCGCGTGAGCGAAGGCCACCAGCTCGCTGAGTTCATCGAAGTTGAAATTTGTGGCTTCGGCCCGTGCGGAGAATCGGGAGAGCCCCAGGTAAACCGCGTCCGCGCTGTAGTGGAATGCCGCATAGGCCGAGTCGAGATCGCCGGCTGGCGCGAGCAGTTCCGTGGGAGTTCGCGCGGGCTTGATCTGGATCGCCGGCCTGTCATCTGAATGGGGTTGTTTTAGTACTGGAGTAGTCATGGGTGGGATCACACCGGATTCCGAGCGCGGTGTCAATGGTGATCTCAACCGGATTGTCTCCGTGTCCGCGTCCATCTGCGGCTGCTTTCTTTTTACTGCATCGTCGTAGAATTGCTTGTCACCGCGTCGACTGTTTCATAGCATCACAGTCATATCAAATGGAGGTCTTCATGAAGAAGAATTCAACCGTATTGTTCGCATCGGCGATTCCTGAGAGAATGGATGAGGATTGCACTCTGCCTGCAAGGTTCAAGCGCTTGCTTGCCAAACTGCCGGTCGTTGGCCGTATTGCGGGAAAGACGGTGGCAATAAAGATGCATGTCGGCGGGAACGTTGGCTATTCCACGATTCATCCCTTGTTCGTGCGGCTCCTGGTTGATCATCTCAAAACCGGCACGCCCAAGAAGATCTTCATAACCGACGGCGATATCAAGAGCGCCGCGCACCGTGGATATGCCTTGCAGACAGTTGGCGCGGAACTGCGATCTGCTTGCGGTGACGACTGGAAGTCGGTTCGCCGGGTCGCGACAGGATGGCCGACACTGGACCATGTTCTGGTTGGCAACGAGATTCTCAATGCGGATGTGCTCATCAACTTCTCGCACGTCAAGGGTCATGGTGACTGCGGTTTCGGCGGTGCGTGCAAGAACCTGGCCATGGGTTGTATTCCTCCGAAGACACGGCAGACGCTTCATTTGCTGGAAGGCGACTTGAAGTGGGACAGTGCAAAATGCACGAAGTGCAAGAAGTGCATCGAAGTCTGCCAGATGAAAGCCAACAGTTTCGACGAAAAGGGTGAGTACCAGATCTTCTGGCATGACTGCAAGATGTGTCAGCACTGCGCGATGGCCTGTCCCACTAAAGCAATCAGTATCCACGGGCAGAATTTTGCATTGTTTCAGGAAGGGCTGGCGCGGGTTGCAAAACTGGTGATCGACAACTTCGAGAGCGGGAATGTGTTCCATATCAATGTGCTGATCCACATCACGCCATACTGTGATTGCTGGGGACTCACGACGCCAGCGATGGTTCCGGACATCGGTATCATGGCCAGCGAGGACATTGTCGCCGTGGAGCAGGCGTCGCTCGATTCCATTAAAGCCGACAATCTTATTCCTGGTTCAATTCCGCCGCCGCTGGAACTAGGCAAAGGTAAGCATCTGTTTGAGAAACTCCATGCCCGTGATCCCTATCTGCAGGTCCGCTCGCTGGAAAAGCTAGGTGCTGGAAACAGCGAGTACTTCCGGGAAGAAGTGCTGTGATACCTGTTGACTCGCATGCTGTTACATCCTACAAGAAAAACCGTTGTTATCGCTTATTGAATATGCTCAATGGAGAAATACGATGGATCCATCTCGCGCAGCGCAGCAATTTGACATAGCAGGGCGACTTGTGGCCACCAGCGCCTATGGTTCCGGCAACGTCAACGACACTTTTATAGCAATATTCCGCACCACGTTTTCCGAGGAGCGGGTCATTGTGCAGCGGATCAACACGCACGTCTTCAACCATCCCGAATGGATCATGGAGAACATGAGGTTGGTGACCGATCATGTTCACAAGAAGCTGGAGCGTGAACAGGACGAGGCGGACAGGATATGGCAGTTGCCGCGGATCATTCCCTGCAAGAACGGCAAGGATTACTTTCTTGATGAAGAGGGCGGGTATTGGCGAGTAATAACCCTTATGGCCTCAGCGAAGGCGTACGACAAGACCGTGAACACTGAGCATGCCTGTGAAGTTGGAACCGTGCTCGGGCAGTTTCACCGTTTGATTTCGGATATAGATCCATCGCGGCTTCATGACACTCTGCCTGGATTCCACAGGACCCCGATGTATCTGCAGCAATACGATAAGCAGCGGGCATCGGCAGGAGGTATGAAACTGCTGGGACAGTCCGTCGAGGCGCGAAGACTTCAGCGTTTCATTGAGGAGCGCCGGGATGTGGCCGGTGTTCTTGAATCCGCGCTTGAGAGTGGGGAACTCAAGACACGTCCAATCCACGGCGATCCGAAGGTTTCGAATGTACTGATCGACGAATTGACGGGGAAGGGCACGAGTATCGTTGACCTGGATACAGTCAAACCCGGCCTGATCCATTATGATTTCGGTGATGCCATGCGATCCGTGTGCAACCCGGTAGGAGAAGAGGCTACGAGTCTCAACGACGTGGTCTTCAATATCGATTTGTGCGAAGCGTTATTCAGGGGATACATGATTCACGGCAGTCAGTTTTTGACGCCGGCCGACAGGAAGTATCTCTACGCATCGGTCAGACTGTTGCCATTTGAGTTGGGAATACGTTTCTTTGGCGACTACCTGGGCGGCAATACATACTTCAAGGTCCGGCACCAGGACCAGAACTTGAACCGGGCCAGGGTGCAATTCAAGCTGTGCGAGAGCATAGAGACCAGGTCCAAGGCGATCATGGGGGTATTGGAAAGCATGGCATGATAGAGCCTGTGCTCTTAAGGTGACAGGAATTTATTTCGGTAGCTTCCTTCGTTTAGGGGTTGACTACTGATGGTGGTTTGAGCACACTCAAAAGCTACGTATTTTGACGTGTTCAAGGGTTGATAAGCGAGGGGGTACGATGTTTGGGCGTTTTGTGGGTCTTTTTTCGAATGATATCGGCATAGATCTTGGCACAGCCAATACGTTGGTTTATGTGAAGGATCGCGGCATTGTGCTCCGTGAGCCCTCCGTGGTGGCAATCCAGGCTGGAACTGACCGTGTTCTTGCTGTCGGGGAAGAGGCAAAACGGATGCTCGGGCGTACGCCCGGCAGTATTGTCGCGATACGTCCGATGAAGGCTGGAGTTATCGCTGATTTTGAGATCACTGAGGCAATGTTGCGATATTTCATCCGGAAAGTTCATAACCATCGTAAGATGGTAAAACCCCGCATCATCATTGCTGTTCCAAGCGGAATTACGGAAGTTGAGAAGCGCGCTGTTAAGGATTCTGCAACGAATGCAGGCGCGCGCGAGGTTTATCTTATAGAAGAACCGATGGCGGCAGCCATCGGGGTGGGACTGCCGGTGCAGGAACCCGCCGGAAACATGATCGTAGACATTGGAGGTGGGACAACAGAAGTTGCTTTGATTTCACTGGCTGGTATTGTTTTCAGTCGCAGTGTGCGTGTTGGTGGTGATGAGATGGATGAGTGTATTGTTCAGTACATGAAGCGTGTATACAATCTTATGATTGGAGAGCGGACCGCGGAGGAGATCAAGATTACCTACGGTTCAGCATATCCGGTGGCAGAGGACCGAACCTTTGAGATCAAAGGCCGGGATCTGGTGGCTGGACTGCCCAAGACCCTTACAATATCCTCGGGCGAGATTCGGGAAGCGCTGCAGGAGCCGATTTCCTCAATAGTTGATGCCATTAAGATCACTCTTGAGCGTTGTCCTCCCGAATTGTCCTCAGATCTGGTCGACCGCGGCATGGTTCTGGCAGGCGGAGGCGCGTTACTGCAGGGTGTTGACAAGCTGATTGCGGAACAAACAGGCTTGCCGGTTCACGTTGCAGACGATCCACTGAGCGCCGTAGCCGAAGGCACGGGGATTGTGCTGAACGAACTCAATTTCCTTCGCAGGGTAGCCAGCAAAGAACGATCCTACTAGGCTCAGGCTTGCCGGCGTACCGATCTCGTCACCTGCATCTCGTCATCTGCCTCTAATCACGGTCATTCTTTACGTTCGCTGTGTTTGAATTTCGTATTCAACGCAGAATGCGGGATGGCCTTGAAACAGGATTCAAATTGCAGGAGGCGTGAGTGAGGGCTAGCAGGTATCTGACGTGGGCATCTCTTGCGGTAATCATATTTCTTTTGAATATGCCGCCGTCGGCTTCGCGTGTAGTAAAGGGGTTCTTTCGGGAGATTACCGCGCCCTTCCACTCCATAACCACAGGAGCGTCATCCCGTTTTGCCGAAAGCTTCTCTGTATTGGTTGATCCTGCCGGACGGACTGCGGAGGCAGAGAAGCTGCAGGCCGAGCTCACTGCCCTGAGGGGGCGGGTTCAGCGTATTGAAGCGATCGAGCGTCAGAATGCAATGCTTCGCCAGCAGCTTGGCTTCAGTTCGAGTTCAGGCTACGACCTGATCCCGTGCGAAATCATTGCGCGTGGAGAGGCGAGCGGGTGGTGGGAGGCGGTCACCATCAACAAGGGCCAGAGAGACGGCCTGACGAATAATATGGCCGTCATATCCTGCGACGGTCTGGTTGGCAAAACGATGGCTGTAACAAAACATACATGTGATGTCCTTCTTATTACGGATCGGAATTGCAGCGTCGCCGCGGAGCTTGCCGGGGGTGGCCACTTTGGAATAGTAAGCGGGCAGGGTGTAACGATCACCGGTGATTCCGTGATCGATATGCGCTGCCCTGTGGATCCGTGCCGGATGGACTACTTGTCCGGCAGCGCAAGAATAGCTGCCGGTGAAAAGATCGTTACGTCAGGGCTGAGCACGGTGTTTCCCAGAGGTCTGCTTATTGGGACGGTGTCATCGGCGAGTTTGCACAAATCGGGGTTGTATCAGGTTGTCAGACTGAAGCCGGCGGCAGACCTTGGCGGGGTCCGGTATGTGTTTGTGGTCAAAAGCAGGGCTGCTGCGGGGGATTTGGCGCCGCGTTCACGCAGAAATAGAACGGGGGACGAGGGATGATCATCGCGGTAATGCTGTTTTCCCTTATTGCCGGAGCCGTTGTCCAAAGCGTGTTGCCAGGCATCGCGTTTCTAGGCAGGGCCCGGCTTCCTATCCTGATGAGCATCGTGATCTACTACTCGCTGGTTCGTGAGAGGGGTATAGTTCTAACCGCGGCCGTGCTGGCCGGTATCCTTGAAGATGCTCTCAGTCCGCTTCCGCTCGGCTACTCGGCTGTGTGCCTCTCCATCCTTGGTATTGTGGTGAATCGGTTCAAAGATGACCTCTTCAGTGAGTCATTCCTAACGACGATCGTGGTTGGCGCCGCCGCTGGCATCATGATTTCCGCCGGAATGAGCATTCTGTTGTGGAAGGGCGATCTTATAATGGATCCTTTCTGGTGGATTGTGTTGAAGGCGGTCGGGTCGGGTTTGCTCGGTGCGGTTTGTGTTCCGACGGTGTTTTACATGATGATGGGGTTGGACCGTATGGTTGGAAACGTTCAGGAAAAAAGGCATCCATTTGACGATGAAGCGATCAGATACATCTGAACAGGAAGCGCTGCGTGTATACGTTGTGCTTGGCATCATGCTCGCGGCACTTGGATTCCTTGTGGTTGTCCTGAGCAGTATCCAGGTTTCCCACAGTGCCAAGTATGAGCGTGATCTGCGCAAACAGAGCATCAGGCGTGTGAGAATACCCGGTGCACGCGGACGGTTGTTCGATCGTAATAGTGTTTGTCTGGCTGACAACAGGCCCAGCTATTGCATAGCCATCTACCTTGAGGAACTCCGGCAATTCAGGCGCCCGGCCGGGAAGAACATTGTGAACGATGTTAAGAATGTGCTTCAACAGCTTTCCAATACGTTGAATCTCAAGGCTGACATGACGCCAGCCGAGATTTCAAACCATCTCAAGCGACGATCACCGCTGCCGCTTGTTGCGTGGCGCGATGTCAGCAGTGCGACACGTGCGGCACTCGCAGAGAGCGAGAGAAAGTTCCCCGGGGTTGATTTGTACATAGAGCCTGTTCGTGCCTATCCAAAGGGAGGAGTCGCAGGTCATCTTCTCGGGTACGTCGGGCGTGCGCAACCGGCCGCGGAGCAGGGCGAGGAGCCGTATCACTACTATCTGCCGGAAATGGAGGGCAGGCAGGGCCTTGAAAAGAAGCTCGATAAGATCCTGCGCGGGCAGGCAGGCGGACAGCTTATCCGCGTTGATGTGGCAGGTATCAAGCGTGATTTGCCGAGCGACAAGGAAATGCTGCGTGATCCCGTGTCCGGGACGGATGTAAAGCTTACGATTGACGAGCGTATCCAGCGGCTGACGGAGCGGGCGCTCGAGGGGCAGGTCGGGGCCGCCGTGGTGCTCGATCCAAGGAACGGCGATATACTTGCGATGGCCAGTTCTCCATCATTCGATCCCAATATGCTTTCCAGCGGAATAGGGCAGGCGGACTGGGACCGGATAAGAAACGATCCGGCCAAGCCGCTCATTAACAGGGCGGTGATGGCCAGGTACGCGCCGGGCAGCCTTTTTAAGCCGATTGTTGCCGCAACAGCACTTGAAAGGATAGAAGGAATCGGTCCCGGAACGGAGTTCGCATGTCCCGGCTATTTCGCGCTTGGCAACACTCAGCTAAAGTGCTGGAAGATCGTCGGGCACGGCACGCTGGCTATGCGCAAGGCAATTGAGCAGTCATGCAACACATACTTTTGCAATCTCGGAACAAGATGCGGCTACAGGGAGATATACGACATGGCGTCTTCCATGGGTCTTGGCAAGACAACGGGGATCGAGGTGGATGCCGAGTCAAGGGGTCGGCTGCCGGATGCTTCCTCCATCCGTACCCGCGGTGATATCGCAAATATTTCCATCGGTCAGGGGGCTGTGGAGGCGACGCCGTTGCAGATGGCGGTTGTCGCCGGAGCCATTGCGATGCACGGGCGGGTATGCCGTCCAAGGCTCGTGCTTGGGACCCGTCCCGCCGGGGAATCAGAGTTCATGGAAGTCCCTCCGACCCCGTTGAAGGATCTTAAGTGGTCCGAGGAGACAATCGCAACGATACGGGGTGGCATGATGGATGTGATTCAATCGCCGACGGGAACCGGCAAGAATGCGCTTGTCGAGGATGTGATAATGGCCGGGAAGACGGGTACTGCCGAGCACAGCAAGACAGAGGGCCAGGTGAAGAAATGGGGATGGATGATGATTTTTGCGCCGTACGAAAGTCCCCGTTATGCGGTGGCCATGGTTCTCGAGAATGCTGTTTCAGGCGGGACGACTGTTGCGCCAAGGTTGAAGAGGATGATGACGTCGGTGTTCGGAAAAGACGAGGAGCTGGCTGCAAGTGATCCCGGATAGACATATCGAGTCTCTGAAACGGATGAACTGGTTCATGGTTGTCGCCATAGGGGCCCTGGCGGTTATCGGAATTCTATTTGTGTACAGCGCGTCTTTCATTGCTGAGGACCAGCCTGCCAGCAGGTATCAGCGCCAGGCGATGTGGCTTGTCATTGGGGCTGTGTGCTACCTGTGCGTGGCGCTGTCCGATTACAGGCGGCTGAGTCGCGAGGCCTGGTGGGTTTTCGGCGGAACGATTGTACTGCTTGTTCTCGTGCTTCTGGTTGGTACGAAGGTTTATGGAGCGCGCCGGTGGCTGATGTTCTTAGGTGTCAGCATTCAGCCGGCTGAATTCGCGAAGATAGCATTCGTAATGGTCCTGGCGAGGTATCTCAGCAGGCCGGATCTTGACCTGGATACATGGCGGACTATGGGTTCGGTACTCCTGATAGCCGGTATTCCATTTGTGCTCATTGTGGCGGAGCCGGACCTTGGAACGGCGATGGTTTTCCTGCCGGTGGCATTCGTAATGATGCTCGTGGCAAGGCTCAGGACCAGGATGCTAGTGACTCTTGCATCAGCAGGAATTGTCGGGTCTGTGATTGTCTTGTCGGCCGTACTGCTCCCGGAGCGACTCGGGTGCAACGAGGAAACGCAGGAGCGGATCATCAACTGTGTCGGGTTGAAGCTGTATCATAAGTCGAGGCTGGAAACGTTCCTTGATCCCGACAAAGATCCGCTTGGTGCCGGTTGGAACAAGATGCAGTCGGAAATTGCGATCGGTTCGGGCGGGTTGATGGGCAAGGGATACCTGAACGGGACGGCAAACATCCTGGGTTTTCTTCCCAAGACGGTGGCGCCGACCGATTTCATCTTCGCGGTTGTCGCCGAAGAGAAGGGTTTCATGGGAGCGACAACAGTGTTGCTGTTGTTTTGTGTGGTCATCGGGTCAGGGATGTGGGCAGCGGTTTCCGCAAACGACAAACTGGGCAGGTTGTTGTGCGTGGGTGTGTCGACGCTGATATTTACCCATGTCTTCGTAAATGTCGCAATGACGGTTGGAATTCTGCCCATAGCGGGGATTCCGCTTCCACTTATGAGCTCCGGCGGTTCATTCGTGGTGGGTATGTTGGCCGGTCTTGGAATGATTCAAAGTGTCTATGCAAGGCGCCGCTATCTGCGGTAGTTATCATGGGAGGAATGCTGTATGTATATTTTCGGATTCAGAATCGGGGGAAAGAAGGAAATGAAGCGGGAAATAATAGTAAACGCCGAGACACTCGAGACGCGCGTTGCGATTCTCGAGAACGGCAAGCTCGAGGAGTTCATGATCGAGCACCCGACGGAAGAGAGAATCGTTGGGAGTATCTACCAGGGCAGGGTGCAGAGCCTTGGCGAAGGGCTCAGGGCCGCCTTTATCGACATAGGCCTTGCGAAGAATGCCTTCATTCACTACTGGGATATGATACCGGAGGATGCGGGCCGCCTTGAGGTGGAGGAGGGTGGCGGTCGTTCGTCGTCCCGCCGGAAAGATACTTCACACGAGGAAATCTCGCGAAGGTTTCCCGTTGGGTCGAAGATCACCGTACAGGTGACCAAGGGGCCTATCGGCACCAAGGGGCCGCGAGTTACTGCCAATCTGAGCATACCTGGCCGGTATCTTGTCATGCTGCCCGGCAGCCAGTTGAAAGGAATCTCCAAAAAAATAGCCGACGGCGCGGAACGTCAGCGGCTCAAGAAGGCGCTTGCAAGGTTGCCGGTGCCGGAAAATACGGGCCTGATCCTGAGGACGGTGGCGGAGGATATCAGCCAGAGAAGCATAGCTCGCGATATGCGCTCGCTCATTGCCACGTGGCATGAACTCCAGCGCCGTATGCAGGAAGGAACTGTTCCCGGGTGTGTCTATGAGGAGCCGGATCTGGTTGACAGGGTTGTCCGCGATTGGATGACGGAGGATGTCGACCGTATCGTTGTTGATTCACCTGAGAAGTTCGAGCAGATCAGAAAGATTGCGAGCGCTTTCGGACGAAGAGTGCGGTCCAGGATACAGAAATACGATGGAGACGCGCCGATATTCAGTCACTTTGATGTCGAGCGGCAGCTCGAGGAATCACTTCGTCGCAAAGTTGTTCTGAAATCAGGCGGGTACATTGTGCTTGATGAAACCGAGGCGTTGATTGCCATCGACGTTAATACCGGACGGCATAAGTCGCGGTCGCAGGATGACGTGATATTCGAGGTCAACATGGAGGCCGTTGAGGAGGTGGCGAGGCAGTTGCGGCTTCGTAACATCGGCGGCCTGGTCATGATCGACTTGATAGATATGACCTCGAGAAAACACCAGAATACGGTCTACAAGGCTTTCAAGGATGCTCTCAGGCGAGACAAGGCCAGGACAAACGTCTTGCCCATATCGAAGCTCGGTATTCTTGAAATGTCGCGGCAACGCGTGGAGGAGAGCATCATAACGGCAATGCATGTGGATTGCCCGTACTGCTCAGGACTGGGCCGAATCAAGTCGCCTCTGACGATGAGCGTCGAAATTCAGAGGCATATACAGGCTGTGGTGCGCAAGCACCGCGGCAGCAGCCAGCCGCTGAAGCTCCAGATCATAGTGAACCCGACCGTGCTCGAGCGTCTTAAAGAAGAAGACGAGGAGGTTCTTGTAGAACTGCAGTCGAAGCTTGCCGGTCATCTGACGTTCAAGGCGAATCCTGGTTTGCACCATGAAGCGTTTTCAATAATCAACGCCGATACCAACGAGGTAATGGCCTCCGTGGAGAGACAACACTAGGAACTCTCGATGTCGACCAGGAGAATCACAGCGGTTGCATTGTTAGTATGCAGCACTGCCGTCTCGGTTGTTGCGGCCGGTCTGGACCTGGCGGGCGATGCGTCCGCCGGAATAGAGGCTAATGCCGACCGCATCGAATTTGCCCGGGCGAAGTCACTTCTTGTGGCCAAAGGCCATGTTGTGCTCAAGTCAGGGGCGCGGCAACTCACCGCCGACAGTGTAACGTACAAGGTGAATACGCGAGAGGCATGGGCTAACGGCAATGTTGTTTTTGTTCAGACGAACAACACATGGACCGGAGACCGGCTATACTGCAATATGGCCACGGGCGAGATCATCGGCGAAGGGAAGTCCAAGTTGACTGCGGAACCGTTTCAAGGTTTCCTTCAACAGTTCAGGCGCACTGAGACGTCAGTTATCGGCAAGGACGCGCTGATCACCAGCTGCACCAATAGTTACCAGGACTGGCATTATAACATAAAGGCTGCAAGCGCGGAAATAGACGAGGGGAAGTCGATCACCGCCAGGCATGTATGGTTCTATCTTGCCGGATTTCCCCTGCTTTACGTGCCGTACTGGCACAGGGCCACGGATGGGTCTGGCCTGGGTCTCAGGCCGGGCTATTCCACCACGATGGGCGCATACCTTCTGGCGGCCTATGAATACAGGATCAATGACTACTTGCGCGGAATAACGCATCTGGACTACCGGGCAAGGCGCGGTGTTGCGACGGGCCAGGATTTGGAATGGCTGGATGGCAGCACGAATCAGTCCTGGTCGGGAACGCTCAAGACTTATTATGCCGATGATAAGGATCCTCTTGCGGATCGCGACCAGAATGCTGACATAGACAACAGTCGCTATCGCCTTCAACTCCGTCACGATCAGCAATTGACAAGCCGGACCCGCTTGCTTGTGAAGGCCAGTTTCCTGAGCGACGGCTACATTCTGGACGATTTCTTCAGGCCTGAATACCGTGTGGAGCCACAACCTGAAAACTACGCAACGCTGACGTATAGGGGTGAAGACTTCATGGCCGGGCTGTCCATCCGGCCGAGACTTAATACTTTCTACGAAACGGTATCGCGCATACCGGAGGGATATATTGAATTTCCACTGCAGTCACTGGGAAAGACTCCTTTTGACTATGAAAGTCGGACCGTGGCGGGCCGTCTTGAGCGACTGTGGGATGATACGAGTACAAACGAGTCCTATTCCGCGATACGTGTTGACACGCGGCATGTAGTGTCGATTACGCGCAAGGTCGGCTTTTTGAACGTGGTTCCTCGGGTTGCCTATGAAGGCACGTACTACTCCGGAACTCCCGCTGACACTTCCAGTAATCAGGACGGCGGATCTGTAGTCAGATCTGCATTTGAGGCCGGCGTGATGGTTTCGTTTAAGATGTTCAAAATCTGGATGCAAGCAGATGAAAACCGGGAAGGTCTCAGACATGTTGTTGAGCCGTACTTGAATGAGACGTTTAGGCCGGATCCGAATGTGCTCCCGGAGGAGTTATACGGTTTTGACAGCATCGACAGGGTCGAGGGAGGGCACGTGCTGCGACTTGGTGTGCGAAACAAGTTCCAGGTGAAAAGGGATGGGCGACCGCATGATATCATTGATATCAACACTTGGTCGGACGGAAATCTCGATCCTGACTATGACGGCAAAGTGTTCGAGGATATTGGCATGGATGCAAGGTTCAGGCTGTTATCCACGCTGTCGATAGACTGCGATGGAAGATTTGCCCTGGATGGAGCCGCTACGCGCGAATTGAACACGCATCTGGTGTGGGGGAGTGCGGAAAAGACGTACGCTGATTTTGAATACCGGCGACGCTACGAGAAAAGCAGCCTGCTGGCTGGCAGGTTTGCACATAGTCCCTCCGACAAGTGGACATTTACCTACGAAACCAGGTATGAGTTTGAAGAATCGCGTCTGGAAGAACAGAGTTTCTGGGTACAGCGAAACTATGACTGCATGTGCGTGGCTCTCGGCTTCAGCCAGATTCCGGGGTACACCACAAGTGATGGATCGGTGCGTGACAATGAATACCAGGTGCTTTTCAAGCTCTGGTTGAGGGCCTTCCCGGAGATTGGGTTTTCGGTGGAGTGACGAAAGATTAATGGCGAAAGGTATGGATATGGCGAATTATCTTGTAACTGGTGGCGCTGGGTTTATCGGATCAAATATTGTTCACGCTCTGGTGAAGAAGGGCAAGAAAGTTCGTATACTGGATGACTTTTCCACTGGTAAACGGGAAAATCTGCGCGAATTGGAAGATAAGGTTGAGATTGTGGAGGGTACCATCTGCAACCTGGCAACCTGCAGGCTGGCTGTAGAAGGAATCAAGTACGTGTTTCATGAAGCGGCGCTTCCGTCCGTGCCGCGCTCCGTCAAGGATCCGCTGACATCGAATGAGATTAACATAGGTGGTACACTCAACATGCTGGTGGCCGCCCGTGATGCCAAAGTCGACCGGTTTATGTTTGCCTCGTCTTCGTCAGTTTACGGTGATACACCCGTCCTTCCAAAACGAGAGGACATGCCTCCTGGTCCGCTGTCTCCATATGCGGTTAACAAGCTGACCGGCGAGCACTACTGCAGGATCTTCCACAGCCTTTACGGCCTCAAGACATACATTCTTCGTTACTTCAACGTATTCGGGCCGCGGCAGGATCTGCATTCCCACTACGCTGCGGTGATACCGCTGTTTGTCAGCGCGGTCAAACGCAACGTCAGTCCGACAATCTTCGGAGACGGCAATCAGACAAGGGATTTCACCTTTATTGACGACGTTGTCAGCGGCAACCTCTGTTGCTGCAAGGCGCCGGAAAAAGGTGCTGGCCAGGTATACAACCTTGCGTGCGGCGGTCGCATTACGGTGAACGACCTCGCCAACAACATAATCAAGATCATGGGCAGCAAGGTGAAACCGGTTCATCTGCCGCCAAGAGCAGGTGATGTTCGTGATTCGCAGGCTGATTCCAGAAGGGCGCGCAGGATCCTGGGATGGAAACCATCAGGAAAGTTCGAAGATGGTCTACGCAGTACTGTTGAGTGGGCGCTGACGTGAGTGTGTTTTCTGACGAAATCATTTTTGGCCACAGCAACACGACGGGGCTGGTAGCCGTTGAACTGGTTTCAGGTTCTGACTGCCCTGACCGCATGGCCCTGTTCGTCCGGGAGGGAGACAAGCTTCTCCGAACCGATGATTCCTTTTCGCCCTTTCTTCTGATCGATATCAAGAAGATTGCTACAGGCGGTATCGATTTGGCGTCCTGTCCAGTGGCATACACGAGCAAACCACTTTCCGGCGGTGGTGAACTGAATCTTCAATTGTTGTTCCAGTCCTGGAAATCGTGTGTGGAAGCCGCGAAATGGCTTTCAAATGCCACCGGTGCCGGAAGAGGCGACCCATCGGCCCCATTTCTTTTCATTAATGATCCAGCGAGGCAGTACCTTACCTCAAGCGGGAAGACCCTGTTCAAGGGTATGGAACTTGAACAGGTTCATCGTATGCAGATCGACATCGAGTGCATCACATCGGATGGTTATGAGTTCTGCAATGCCGAAAGGGAGGGGGACAGGATCGTTGCGATAGGTCTCTCGGATGAAGCTGGGAAAGTGGAGATCCTGTCCGGAAATGAACTGACTGAAAAGGAGCTTATCAAGCGGTTTTTCGATATTGTGCGGGAGAAGGATCCGGACGTTCTCGAGGGTCACAACATATTCAATTTCGATATTCCATATATCCTGACGCGTGCGAAACGCCACGGCGTAAGACCGGCGCTTGGAAGGGATGGGAGCGTGCCCCGGGCCAGGCCGAGCCGGTTGCCAATGGGGGAACGCACTATTACGTACACCAGGTACAATGTATTCGGCAGGCATATTGTCGACACGCTGTTTCTTGTGCAGGCATATGATCTCAGTGAGCGGTCGCTGGATGGTTTTGGACTGAAGGAAGTTGCGGTGCACTTCGGGGTTGCAGCGGAGAATCGTACGTATATCGAAGGAGGAGATATCACAAGGGAATATTCCCGTGATCCGGCCAGGGTGATGCAGTACCTGCGCGGCGATGTCTCCGAGACCAGGGCGATAAGCGACATGCTGTCGCCAGGCTACCTGGTTCAGTCACGCATATTGCCTTACACCTATCAGGACGTGTGCGTGCGAGGGAATGCAACCAAGATCGATGCGCTGCTGATCAGGGAATATCTGCGGCTGGAACATGCGATTCCGCAGCCGGGGCCCGCCCGTACATTCGAAGGCGGCTATACTGACATGTTCGTTTCCGGCGTTGTAAAGAACGTTCACCACTGCGATGTGCGCTCCCTGTATCCATCCATAATGCTGAACAAGAATATCGGTCCCGGTAAGGATGACCTCAAAGTGTTCCTTCGGACACTTGATCTGCTTACGTCATATCGGCTGAATGCCAAACAGCAGATGCAGGCAAGTGAATCAACGGATGAGAAGCACCGTTTCAACGTACTTCAGCGCACGTTCAAGATACTTATCAACTCGTTCTACGGCTATCTTGGCTTTTCGCAGGGTCAATTCTGTGATTTCGACGCTGCCGAAAGCGTCACCGCCGAAGGCAGGTCATTGCTGAAATCAATGATTACCGCCTTGCAGAAGCTGGGCGCCAAACCAGTGGAAATTGACACCGACGGCATATACTTCATGCCACCTGCTCTGAAAGGTGACCGGGCCATGGAGGAGTTTCGAAAGAAGTTTGCTCTATCGCTTCCCCAAGGGATCGAGGTTGAGTTCGACGGGGAATATGATGCGATGTTCAGCTATAAGATGAAGAACTATGCCCTGCTGCACAGGGACGGCGAAGTTACGATCAAGGGCGCGGCCTTAAAATCACGCGGTCTCGAACCATACCAGCGGTCGTTCATGAAGGAGGCGATTCGCCTGAAGCTCGAAGGAAAGGATGATGCTTTGCCTGGTTTGAGGGCAAATTATGCCAAATCGATTGATCAACACGCATGGCCGCTTGCGGAGCTGGCCAAGACAGTTACGCTACAGGATGCTCCGGCCACGTATGCGGCCAAGATAGAAAAGAAGGCCAGGGGGCGTGATGCCGCGTACGAACTTGCCCTCAAATCCGGAAGGGATTACCGGGCCGGTGATCAGCTATCGTTCTATATCACAGGAAACAAGAAGAGCGCTGCTGCGCATAAGTTTGCAAAGCTCCTCTCGGACGCTGATCCGTCGTTGCGTGATGAGAATGTTCCTTACTACCTCGCGAAACTTGACGTGCTCTGTGAGAAGCTCTACGATACAGGCAACTCGGTGGAAGGTCAGTCCGAGATGGAGTTTTGACAGGAGGTATCGATGAAGGACAAACGAGCCGGATTTTCGTTTATTGAGATATTGGTTGTTGTCGCGATTATTTCGATTTTGGCGACAACTGTGGGAGTGAGCGTTTACCATTGGATTGGGAAGGCTAACGTCGCAAAGGCGAGGGATCAGATAGGCAGGTTCAAAGTGGCGCTTGAGATGTACCATGCTGAACAGGGTGTGTATCCATCGCAGGCTCAGGGCCTGTCCTCGCTGTGCAAGGAACCGACCATGCCACCACAGCCAAAGAATTATCCGCAGGGCGGATATCTTGACAGCCTGGAAGTGCCGCTGGACCCGTGGGGCAACGACTATGTGTTCACGGTGCCTGGTCCCGGGGGCAAACCGTTTGAGATGCTGAGCTATGGACGTGACGGCGAACCAGGCGGGACTGGCGAGGACGCAGACATCTCAAGTTTGGATCTGTAGCATGTTGCGCGCTGTTTCAGCGATCCCACGCACGCGGGCAAAAGGGTCGATTGCCGCTTTCACCTTCATTGAGATCCTTGTGTCGCTTGCCATCCTCATCATTGTAGTGACAACGATCCTGCATTGTCATGTCGCAATCATAGGGGCTGAGGAACGATCGCGGTCGATCGAGGATTCCAGGCTTCTTTTGTCCCGCATTGCCGGTGAGGCGTGGATGTCAACCTCGATGGTTGAAACTGTAGGCCAGGGTATTGAAGGGTGGGATGTCCGTTTTGAACCCATTGCATCCGCCGATGGCACGAATCAGGTCACATGGAACCGGTGGACCATTTCTCCTACCAATAATCCTCTGATAGAAGCCGATCTATACCTGAAGGCGCCGCCGAAGAAAGACGAGGCGAAGGGCGCTGGGATGAAGGGATTATGGGATGTAATCCGTCCCTTCCGGCAGCAGTAGCGTTCCATTATCTGCGGGCCATCCTCTTCACTGGAGCGACCAAGGACCCCAGCATCAGATCTCAGGCGGGGCTGATTCATGTTCCGCCTGAAACCCGTTTTGCAAGCGAAGTACGGCGAAGCATTGTCTTGTTGTTGTGGATGGCTATGTTCACGGCCTTGCTTGATCCAATGAGGCAAACGAGCTTCTTGCCCCTGGTGATTGCGGTGTACAAGAGGTTTCGCTGAAGCAACTTGTAATGCTGTGTTGCCAGCAGAATGATGACGGCCGGGTACTCGCTGCCCTGCGATTTGTGAATCGAACAGGCATACGCCAGGTCCAGTTCATCGATCTCATTTGACTCGTACTTCACGGGTCGTCCATCAAAATCAACAGTAACCGACTTGTCTTCAATCTCCACGGCCTTCACGATTCCAATGTCGCCGTTGAAGACTTCCTTCTCGTAGTTGTTTCTGATTTGCATGACGCGGTCATCGACCCTGTAGGTAACTCCGAACCGGCTGAGTGACAGCCCTGATGGATTCAAGGCTTCTTGAAGCACAGTGTTGAGGTTTTCAGCACCCAACTGGTTTTTGCGCATTGGCGTCAGGACTTGTATGTCCTTCCGGTAATTCAGTCCAAAGCGCTCAGGAATACGCTTTGTTATCAAAGCCAGCATGTGTTTGATCATCTGTTCCGGATCATCCTCCCGGATGAAGTAGAAATCCGAGAGTTCGTTTCCCTCAGGCAGTTCGAGGTGTTCCCCGTTATTGACACGGTGCGCGTTATAGACAATTGAACTCATGGAATGCTGACGGAATATTGTGTCCAGCCGGCTGCAGGGAATCGAATTGCAGTCGATCAGGTCTTTAAGCACATTGCCAGGGCCAACGCTGGGCAGTTGATCACTGTCGCCGACGAGAACAAGATGGCTTCGCGGGGAAAGTGCGCTCATGAAGTGGTTCATCAGCATTGTGTCGATCATGGACACTTCATCCAGTACGACGATGTTGCTCTCAAGAGGTAAATCAGGACCACGGAGAAAAGTCGCCGTTTGCGGTTGGAACTCCAGCAGCCTGTGCAGGGTTCTTGCTTCGCTTGATGTGGCCTCCGCGAGTCGCTTGGCTGCCCTTCCGGTTGGTGCTGCCAGTGAAACCGAAAGGCCTCTCTTGCGGAACACATCAACGAGAGCGCGAATAATTGTGGTCTTGCCAACGCCCGGGCCGCCCGTGATGATCGAAAGTTTCTCCGACAGCGCCATCTTGAGGGCTGTTGCCTGAGCCGGGGCAAGGGTGATATTCATCTGCTTTTCCGCCCATGGCAAAGCCTTTGAGGCATCAATCGGAGGAAAACTGTGCCTGGCTCCGAAAAGTTCGTTGATCTTCGCTGCTATTCTCACTTCCGCGTGATAGAGCGGCGCGAGATAGACATTACCCTGGTCCTCGACCAGTTGATTCCCGGCAATCTCGTGTTTCACCGCGTCGTCAAGTATTTCAGTTGGAATAGAGAGCAATGCCTGGCCTTCTTCGAGCAGTACTTCCCAGGGACAGTAGCAATGTCCTTCGTCGGACATGGTTTGCAGCGTATAGAGGATGCCGGCGCGGGCCCTGATTTCGGATTCCGGCGGGAGCCCCAGGCTTGCAGCGATCTTGTCTGCGGACTTGAATCCGATACCCCACACATCCTGGCAAAGGCGGAAGGGATTCCTGGTGACCACTGCGATGGCATCGTTCCCATATTGGCGATGTATTCTCGCGGCCTGGGCGGCTCCGATTCCGTGGCCACGGAGGAAGACCATGATGTCGCGGATCGACTTCTGCGCATGCCATGATTCTCGGATCTTGTCACGGGTCTTCGCTCCGACACCTGGAACTTCGGTAAGCCGCGCTGATTCCTTATCGATAATCCGCAGGGTGTCGTCGCCGAAGGCATCCACGAGCCGGTTTGCTGTCACTTCGCCTATGCCTTTGATCATACCACTTGCGAGATATGTTCTGATTCCCTCGGATGTAACGGGCGCAATGCATGTAATGTGTTCCGTCTGAAACTGCCTTCCATGCTTTGGGTGCCGGATCCAACGCCCTGTTGCCTTCAGGTTCTCTCCGATCCAAAGCGCTTCGCAGGTGCCGACAATTGTAACCTCCGCGCGGTCCCCTGAACTCGCGGGAGTTCTGCTGGACGGATGCTGCCAGAACTGGCGGTGGCCTGACTGCTGTGAAGGGGCAGACACTTTGATAGCGCAGACGGTATAGCCTGTGTCCTCTGATCGGTAGACGATACGGGTTACCGTTCCGCTAAGCTCCTGGACTTCACCCTCAGTCACTGTATCCGGTGAGCTCGCTGGATTGCCCTGGCTGGATCTGGATGATTCCGTTGGCATTAGCTGTTATTACTCCCGGTCAGTGTTCAGTTCAATAGTAACAGGACCGTCATTAACGAGTTCAACAGCCATTGCTGCTCTGAAAACACCGGTTGCAACGCGTTCGCGGCCGAGAAGTTGTCGCAGGTGGTCAGTGTAGAGATTGTAGAGTTCCTCCGCGAGCACAGGTTGGGCGGCCCCAATGAAACTGGGTCTGTTTCCTTTCCGCGTATCGGCGTAGAGTGTAAACTGGGAAACAACAAGGACTTGCCCGCCGATATCGCGGATCGAGAGATTCATTCGGTCGCATGCGTCAGCGAAGATCCGCAGGCTGACGGTCTTTCCGGCGAGCTGCTTTGCATCTTCAGCCGTGTCGCCGTGGCGTACTCCAAGAAGAACAACATAGCCGCGGCCGATCCGACCGACGGGTTTGTTGTCGACTGTTACGCTTCCACCTGTAACCCTTTGGATCAGTGCTTTCATCATACCTCGGAATGCTGCTGAGTATTTCCTCAGTTGCCACGATCATCGGAAGTGGCTGCAAACGACGCCGGCCTGCAACTCCCGCAGGTTCAATGCGTCACTTCCTGTTTTGACGTGGACAAGTATGGTGATTCTGTTACAGTTTTCAACGAAATTGCGATGAAGTGGGGGTTATCGTTCGATGATGAAGAAACCGGACAAGTTTGATTTCTGGTATGCAATTAACAATACTGAAATCATTGCCATGCCGACTCGGCAACTGGAGACGTTCGGGTCCACGATTCTGAACTATCACGTTATAAGTGAAATGATGGACTCGATAAGCCAGGTGAAGGTGCGGGAGGGTCGCATCCAGTCCTACAGACCGCAGATTCTCGTGCCTGGTTCATCGTCATACCAGAATGCCGTGCTGGAAGGTTTTGGCGAAGAGGCCGAGAGGTATGTGGATTGGATGCGAGACCACAAGATGGACCTGCACATTTTGAGGTACGGGTTCAAGATTAAGAAAGAGGAGTTTTCTGAACATGTGTTGACAGACAATCTTGCCACTGTAGCGGAAAGGGTTCAGAGCGAAATAAAGGGAAGGAATGACCCGTTCAGCGCCGTAGTGCTTGGCGTGGACAAGCCATGGGAGGTTTGCCTTTTGAAGCTGATGATGGAAGTCATAAGGCAGTCCATACCATCGAACATACAGGATTTGCAGCGAAGAAACATGTTCGGTGATACCGATGGAATACCAAATGTGATTCACCGTGAAATAGAGGATGGCTTTCTTGCTGCGGCGAGGAATCCGGCGTATATCAAACGTCTGGCGGAGAAGCTCGAGCGATACGGTGTGCTCGAGAAGTATCAGGATAGGTTCTTTTCACTGGTTAGGGAGAACGCTGAGAAGTGAATATGACAATAACAGAGCGCATTCTGGCGAAGGCAGCGGGGAAGGATTCCGTCCGGCCTGGCGATAATGTCTGGGTCAAAGTTGATGTTCTGCTGACTCATGATATCTGCGGACCAGGCACCATAGGTGTGTTCCAGCAGGAATTCGGCAAGACGGCGAAGGTGTGGGACAGCGACAAGGTCGTGATCGTTCCGGATCACTATATTTTCACCAAGGACGAGAAGGCGCATAGAAACATAGATATCCTGCGTGCATTTGTAAAAGAGCAGGGGATCAGGAATTATTACGATCCAGGAACTCCGCACTACAAGGGTGTGTGTCATGTGGCGTTACCGCAGGAAGGTCACGTTCGACCTGGAGAGGTTATCTTTGGGACGGATTCTCACACCTGTACGCATGGTGCACTGGGAGCTTTTGCAACTGGAATAGGCAATACGGATGCGGCATTTGTGATGGGCACCGGCCGCCTCCTGATCCGCGTCCCGGAGACGATCAGGTTCACGATTGACGGTAAACTGCCTGCCTGGGTAATGGCCAAGGATGTAATCCTGCGGATTATCGGCGACATTGGCGTGGATGGTGCCAACTACTGCGCGATGGAGTTTTGCGGCAGCGCAATTTCCAGCATGGATGTGGAAGAGCGCATGACGATATGCAACATGGCAATAGAAGCCGGTGCCAAGAACGGCATCATCGCCCCTGATGAAAAAGCGATGGATTATGTCAAAGCCAGGACAAAGAAGACTATTTCGCCTGTTTATGGGGATGAAGACGCAGCGGTGAAAATGGAAAGAACCTACAAGGCTGATACACTCGAAGCGTGTGTTGCCGAGCCGCATCTGCCGTCAAACTATGCTCCGGCGCGCGAACGGTCGAACGTTAAGCTTGATCGCGCGTACATTGGCTCCTGCACAGGCGGGAAGATAACCGATTTTGTGGCTGCCGCGAGCATTCTTTTTGGCAGAAAGGTTTCGATAGATACGTTTCTGGCCCCGGCAACGGCAAGCGTGGCGGCGGAGTTGAAGACGCGGAAGATCAAGGGGAAGACGCTGGTTGAGATTTTCGAATCGGCCGGTTGCAGGCAGATTGCGCCGCCTTCATGCGCTGCGTGTCTTGGCGGGCCGGTCGACACTTATGGCCGTACGAGTGGCAAAGAGGTTGTCATAAGCACTACCAACAGAAATTTCATCGGAAGGATGGGATCGAAGGATGCCCCTATCTTCCTTGCGTCTCCTCTGACTACTGCCGCATCGGCGATAGCGGGGCATATTGCGGATCCGAAGGAGTTCATAAGATAGACTGGAGTGGCACGGGGATTGTTTATGAAACAGCACAAGACGATTATCAGCGGAAAAGTTTACGTTGTAGGGGACAATATTGATACAGATCAAATTATTCCGGCCCAATATCTGAACCTTGTGCCAACCATTCCGGCTGAGTATGTACAGTTGGGCTCATACGCCATGGCTGGCCTGCCTGACGGGTACCCGCCGTTTGTGAAGAAAGGCGAGACCGGCTCGGAGTATCTTGTGATTGTGGCCGGCAGGAATTTCGGGTGCGGTTCGTCGCGGGAACACGCTCCAGTGGCGTTGGGTGCTGCCGGAATAAGAGCGGTGGTTGCGGAATCTTATTCCAGGATATTCTATAGAAATGCGATTGCCACCGGAGAGCTGTATCCGTGTGAATCATTGGAGCGACTGTGCGACGACTTTGTGACTGGAGACCTGGTGGAAGTTGACGTTGAGTCCGGCATTGTCACTCGCAAGAAGTCAGGTAAGAGTGTCAAATTGAGACCACTGGGGCCGGTTATCCCGGTCATATCAGCCGGTGGCCTTTTTGAATATGCGCGCCGGGAGGGTATGATCTGACCTTCAATGCGCACGCGAATTACAGCTTTGGCGAACCAGAAGGGCGGAGTTGGAAAAACCACAACGACCATCAACCTGGCTGTGTGCCTTTCGCAAAAAAAGCGAGATGTCCTGCTGGTTGATCTTGATCCGCAGTGCAATGCAACCAGTGGAGTGGGGGTTTCCCAGAAGGAAGGATCGAGTGCCTACAGGGCTCTCCTTGGAGAAGGTACGCTTGCCGAGAAGATTCAAAAGACTCGAGTAGAGCATTTGTATATTGTTCCTTCGGAAGTTGACCTCGCTGGCGCTGAAATAGATGTTCCAAGGGCGGATCGGTATCTTCACCGGTTCAAGGAAGCAATCCTGCCGCTGGTTGAAGAGGAACGCTTCGATTATATTCTCGTTGATTGCCCGCCTTCGCTAGGTGTTCTTACCATGAACGCCCTTGCCGCGGCGCATTCGGTGATAATACCTACCCAGTGCGAGTACTACGCGCTCGAGGGGCTGGCTGTGATATGCCGGCTCATTGACCGGATCAAGTCAAGTGGTGCCAACCCTTCACTTGAAATCGAAGGTATCCTGATGACCATGTATGACGGAAGAACGCACCTGTCGACCGAGGTCGTGGAGGAAGTCAGGAAGTTCTTCGGCAATAAAGTATTTCGCACGGTGATTCCAAGGAATGTCAGGTTGGGCGAGGCTCCCAGCTACGGCATGGCTGCCGTGGAGTACGATCATGATTGTTCCGGATCCAAGGCCTACCGTCGCTTCGTGGATGAATTCCTGAAGCATCGCGCTGGTGAAACCGTGAATGTCATTCCGGAAACGAAACAAGAGGAAATTCATCCGGCTCCATCGGGGGATTCTATGGAAGCCGTTGAAAGTGTTTCTCCCGCGATCAACCAGTAGAAACATGTCGCGGATGAACTGCCTTATGCCGAGTCAACTCTCCTTGCCGCCTTCAGATTTCTTCTTCAGTTTCTTAAGCTTTCCAGAGAGCGTTATTCTCTTTATCGGGGACATCCGGTCCACTAGCAGGATTCCGGCGAGGTGATCCAGCTCGTGCTGTATTGCGCGTGCGAGCAGTCCTTTTGCCCGTAAAGTCCTCTTTTTACCGGTGATATCCTGGAATGCTGCCGTAACCTGTTCGGCTCTGGTAATAGAGACATATATCTCAGGGAAGCTGAGGCAGCCTTCCTGACCAGTCTCCTTGCCGGCAGTCTCAAGTATGTCGGGGTTGATCAGGATAATGGGCATTGGCACTGGCGGCTCAGACGGGCCGGATACCGGAGAAGGTTGTTCGTCAGGTGGTTCCTGAGGGATGTCGATTACGCAGATGGCAAGAGTCTCGCCGACTTGCTGGGCCGCGAGGCCAACTCCGTTGCGAGACCTCATGGTGGCAATCATATCATCCGCAAGCTGCCGGATGGATTCGTCAATCCTCAAAATGGGTTTGGCCTTTTCCCGCAGAACAGGATCGCCGTATGTCGTAAGCTTGCGGACAGTTGCCGCTTTGTTGGAATGGACTTTCATGTCGACAGTCTATATGGGGTTGTCATGGTATTTCAATAAGAAGCTTGCCGGCTCATTTTGCGCCACGAAGCCTGGTTACATCACCTGTGTGGAGGACATGCCTGGCCCCGTCTTCTGTTCCCAGAATCAATCGTCCCATGTGGTCAGTGCCTTCGTACGTTCCGCGAAAAGTCCGGTCAGCCGCGCTGACTTCAACCATGCTGCCAGCCAGCCAGTCGCGGCATGACCATGCATCGGGGACCCAGCTTGTCCCCTTGAGAAGAGCCATATCAATTGATCTCTGCAGGGAAGCAACAAGTTCGTCCAGCACTTCGCCGAGATGAAAGTCGCGACCGTGTTCCATTCTCATTGATGTTGCGATGTTCTGTAGACCGGCAAGCTTGAGATCATCCACCGACGCATTGACGTTCAAGCCAATGCCAAGAACCACAACGCCGGTTGCGGTGTCGCGTTCGGCCAGTATTCCGGAAATCTTCCTGCCCCCTACAAGGACGTCATTAGGCCACTTGAGCATACTTTCTATGCCAAAGTCGGACATCGCGTCCTGTACTGCAAGCGCACCAAGTTGCGTGATGGCTGAAATCATTCTGCTGTTGTCTACAACCGTGAGTATTGCGGAAAGTGCAAGTCCCCTGTTGTCTGGCATCACCCATGCCCGTTGAAAACGGCCTGTGCCCGCCGTCTGCCTCGTTGTGCTGACTACATCGCCATTCTTGCAGGTGGCAAGGTGCTCCATTGCCCAGCGGTTTGTTGAGGAGAGAGATTCGAACAGCATCATGCGCGCGCCCCATAAGCCGCGACCTTCCAGGATACTGCAAGCAGGTTTCACTTCCGGTCCTCCACAACGCGTTCAATAAACGCCACGAAGCTTGACAAAAAACCCCACGGTGATAGGACATGATATTGCAAAAGGCTGAACAAAAGAAAGGCTAATCGAATGCGTGCACTATATGCGCCGTCACGTTACCACCGGGTTGCAGGTCCGGTCTGTGTGGTCGGCGCGCGCATGGGACGCCGATGCGGCCTGCAACCGGCTGATCAGTTGCTGTTTGCCGCGAGACAGCGCATACTGTCACTGATTTGTTTGCAATACCTGCTTCTGTCGGCGGCGGTGTTGTTTCCCTATTCCGCTTGTGGTCTTGGCCCACACGAAATTCTCCTTCTGGTTAACACCAATTCACACAGGTCGATTGAGATCGGAGAGGAGTTCGCGAGATTGCGGCAAGTGCCGGCCTGCAACATTGTATATTTGTCGATTCCAGAAGAGGGCGGGAAGTGCCCGGTGGCAATTTCGAGGGATGTCTTTACAAAGCGCATATGGGACCCGTCCACAGAAGCCATCAGAGACAGGGGTATCGGGGACCACATTCTCGCATGGGTGTATTCGATTGATTTCCCGATACGTATTTCGGCTTCCAGACAGATGTCAACACAGGGCATCACGTTTCTGAGGAACAGAAGTGTTGATGACCGGCTCATCGAGAGAGGGTCGTGGCTCTCCCCGTTGTTCTCTGGTCCAGACGGGCCGAAGAGGCGGAGCTTCCCGTCCCAGTCTTTTGATGTTGCAAGCGCATGGTTGGGCGACGGAATGCCGCTTCCGAGCATGATGCTCGGCTATGCCGGCGAGAGAGGTAACTCAATCGAAGCCATAACGACCTGTTTGCGGAGGGGTGTTGTGTCAGACCATTCATTTCCATCTGCGCGCATCCTATTTGTCACTGGGAATGACGTTCGGGCAAAGACAAGAACCTGGCAATTCGAGCCTGCCAGGCAGCCATTGGCGAATGCCGGCGTCTCTGTATTGATTACCAATGATATTCCGGCAGGGCAGGCTAATCTGATCGGAATCATGATGGGAGAGGCGACCGTAACGCCGGAGCGATACGGAACGCTGCTTCCAGGCAGTATAGCTGATCATCTGACGAGTTGGGCTGCGGGTTTTGATATTGCGGGACAAACCAAAATCTCCGCATGGATCGATGCTGGTGCAACGGTATCGGCCGGGACGGTGACGGAGCCCATGTCGATTTGGTCAAAGTTTCCCAGTGCATGGCTATATGTGCACTACGTCGCCGGATGCACGGCGATTGAGAGCGTGTTTCAGTCCGTACGTTGTCCACTTCAGTTGATGGTTGTGGGTGAACCACTGGCTTGCCCCTGGACACACGAAGCCAAAGTTGACCTTGCCGGTTTGGTGGAGGGGCAGGTGGTGTCAGGTCTGCTGTCTGTCCAAGCAGTCGTTACCTCCAGCTCTGATCGGGCGTTTTCGCGCGTCGTATTTCTCCTCGATGGCAGGACTGCCCCGGGTGTAAGCGATGTTAAGGCCGCTAAGAAACGGGGTTCGGATGCCATAGACATAGATACAGTATCCCTGCGGAACGGGCCGCACACGCTAAGAGTTGTGGCCTACAGCACTGGATCTGTGCGGCAACAGGTCTTTCTGGAAAGAGCATTTGCCGTGCGGAACTAATCAACGGCGAAACTGCGTGGCCATTTCCATGTTTTCATTGCGAACTGTGATCGCATTGCATATAGTTCAGTAACAAAGGGGGCGGATAATGAAACTTTTTGTTCCTGGGCGTATATGTCTTTTTGGAGAGCATTCGGACTGGGCCGGCGGGCACAGAAGGACCAATGCCGGGCTCAATAAGGGCTATACTCTGATTACAGGGACCAATCAGGGTCTACATGCAGAGGTCAAGGCTCACCCAAACAAGCTGGTTTTTCGTTCGAGAGCTGGTGGTGATGAAGTTAAGGTGTTCGAGGTCTCGATGGATACGGTCTCTCTGCTGAAAGAGGCCGAAAAGGGCGGCTATTTCAGCTATGTAGCCGGCGTTGCTTACCAGGTTCTTACGCATTATCGGGTACGCGGGTTGGAGATTGATAACTACCTCACTGATCTTCCCATGAAGAAAGGGCTCTCATCCAGCGCCGCAGTTTGCGTTATGGTAGCCCGCGCATTCAACCGGGTATACGATCTGAAGATGACGACACGCGGTGAAATGGAGTTTGCATATCTTGGCGAGATTACGACGCCGTCACGGTGCGGCAGGATGGACCAGGGATGCGCCTATGGCAGTCGTCCAGTCATGATGACATTCGATGGCGATCGCATTGAAGTAAAGGAAGTCAATATTGCCGGCGACCTGTTCTTTGTAATCGTCGATCTGAAGGCGAGCAAAGACACCAGGGAGATACTAAATAGCCTGAATCACTGCTATCCATTTGCCGAAAACGAGATGCAGAAGAGCGTGCAGACCTATCTGGGACCCGTGAATTCCAGCATCGTTAACGAGGCGGCTGAAGCGATGGCAGCAGGCGATGCGGCCAGGATCGGCAAACTGATGCGAGTTGCGCAGAAAGAATTCGACAGACATCTCATGCCGGCTTGTCCTTCTGAACTTACAGCCCCGGTCTTGCATCGAGTACTTTCATACGAACCGATTCAAAAGTATGTACTGGGAGGGAAGGGTGTTGGATCGCAGGGCGACGGCACGGCCCAGTTCATTGTTGCGGACGAAAAGAGTCAGGATAAAGTCGTTGAAATAGTCGAGCGTGACCTGGGGATGCCATGCCTCAAGCTGACCATACATTCCGGCAAGAAGGTCAAGAAGGCGGTGATTCCGGCGGCCGGTTTTGGAACCAGGATGTTTCCCGCCAGCAAAGCAGTGAAGAAGGAACTGTTCCCGGTTATTGACAGCGACGGTCGCGCGAAGCCAGTGATCATGGCCATCGTCGAAGAGGCATTGAGCGCAGGCATCGAGGAGGTATGCCTTATTGTGCAGAGCCGCGATCGTGCGCTGTTCGAGGACTTCTTCTGTACGCCTCCACCAATCGAGCATTACAACAAGCTTTCGAAGGAGAATCAGGAGTATTGCCAGTATTTGATGGATATGGGCCGGAAGATCACCTTTGTTTCCCAGGATGTCCAGGAGGGGTTCGGTCACGCCGTGTACTGCACCAGGGAATGGGTGGGTGATGAACCGTTTCTCCTTCTGCTGGGCGATCACCTCTATGGCTCTGATTCCGAGAAATCATGTGCCAGCCAGATCCTGGAGACATATAACCAAACCAGGAAGAGTGTTGTCGGGATGAAGGTTACCGCCGGCAAAGATGTACGCAACTTCGGATGCGTCACGGGTGCATGGGATGTTCCCGATTCCGTGCTGTCGATCACGGAGTTTGCGGAGAAGCCAGACATTGAATACGCCAGGAAGCATCTCCATGTGGCCGGCATGCAGGAGGATACGTTCCTTACGGTCTTCGGGATCTATGTGCTCCAGCCCGCCATTTTTGGATATCTCGCGGAGCACATAGAGCACAATGTCAGAGAGGGTGGAGAGTTCCAGCTCACGTCATGTCTCGATAGAATGAGGCAGGAGCATGGCTTTGTCGGGTGCGCGGTCAACGGGAAACGCTTCGACATCGGTTTGCCGGAGAGTTACCGGCAGACGATTCGGCAGTTTGGAAACGGCAGGGAGGCGGCCCATGCAACTGAGATACGTTGATGAAGGTGGAGTCGAAAGGGTTGTACATCTTGGCTCTGTCCCTGTTGTAATCGGACGTGTGCCGGATTGCGATGTGACACTGGCTGATGATCGCGTATCGCGCAGGCATTGTGAGATCCGTTACTGGGATGGAAGTTTTGTCGTAAAAAACCTGAAATCTCAGAATGGCATCATGGTCAATGGGGAGCGCATCGAGATCGCAATCCTGAAGGCAGGCGACGTAATCAAGGTTGGAGGCACTGTTCTTACGTTCGAGGAAAAGAAGTCTCTGACGGAAGAAAGCGCATTGCGGCAGATCGATGGCGAGATGCGGGAGGGAAAGGGGTACAGAACCATCCTCCGCGAGATAGTAAAGGGCATCGAACTCCAGCCTCCCGAAGAGCAAACCAGGAAATAGTTCCACCGGAAGCAGCAGCCTACCGGCTGCCGTCCGGATCACTGAGTGTCTTCTCGAACAGGCTCTTGTAATCCTGATCGCCCAGCGATTGAGCCTTCATGAGGTACTTGCCTGACATTGATGCATTGCCTGCGAAGTGTTCGTACAATGCCAGGCCGAACCATGTTTCCGGGTCGCTATCGGTGAGGTTGATAGCGCTGTCGAGCATCAACTTTGCCTGTTCGAACCGGCGGGCTCCTATGAGAAGCATGCCCAGATTTGTTCGCGCTTTGGCATATTCCGGGTTCGTGGCGATTACCTTTCTGTAGATCGCCTCTGCCTTTTCCTTATCGTGCTTTCTTTCGGCGCAGACGCCAAGCGCGTTCATTGCGCCGGTGTTGGATGGATCGATATCAAGTGCCGATTGATAGCTGGCGATGGCAGCGTCGACTTTCCCTTCCTGCAAGAGGCAATTCCCGAGAAAGATGTGGTTTCCAGGGAAACCGCCATCGTATTGCATTGAACTCCGGAAGCACTCCGCAGCCTTGTCATATGAACGAAGGTCATAATACCGCCGGCCAACAAGCCAGTAATCCTGCGCAAAGTTAAAGGACTTGATACCGTACCAGTCAATGAAGACAAACAAGAAAATCAGGACGACAGGGACGACTGCCAATGTGAGGCGCCTGAATTGGCGTCCCCTCAAGGTGGTTGCGATCCAACTCACAGCTCCGCCGGCAAACGGAAACAGCCCGGCAAGGACTGGGAGCCGCAATCGTGCACAGACGAAGAACATCAATATTCCGCCCATGAATGTTAAGACAAAAAGAAGGAGGATCGTTGTTGATCGTGTGAGTCCAGTGACAATTGCAATCAACATGCCCATGAGTCCAAGGGCGGCGATGATCCCGTAGGAAAGGGGAAGTACCGTGAGAAGTGGAGATAACTCCTTCCAGAAATAGTAGTTCTTAACATTTGGTATTTCGAAGTCATTCCAGAAAAACACGAATTTGCGGGCCATCAATGCAATCCATCTGGTCGGATGCGCAGATATCTGGACCAGAGCCGCCTTATAGCAGATGCCGGATACTTGGGCCGGAGAAGCAGGCCTGCTCAGAAGTCCGGCGACGGTCTCAGTGGAGGATGCTTCCACGGCATCTTTGTAGCGAGTCGTTGAGTTATAGACCATCCTGGCCGGAGGAGGAAGGCCATCTGCGGACAAATTGTTGCCAAGATAGAAATTGACTCCACCCTGCGAAGAAACCAGGACGAACTCACCGGAGACCATGTAGTTGTGAATCGAAATAGCGCCAACGATAGCAACCACCGGCAACATTACGATACCGGCTCGAGCAAACCGTCGGAACCCCAAGTCGCTCGCGGCAGGAAGCAGGAGAGCCCACAGGAATACCGCGGGGACGAATGGCAGGATGTTTGGACGGGCTATTGCGCACAGAGCCAATGCAAATCCGCCAGCAAACATAAGATAGTCGTCATCTTTCTTCGCGGCCAGGATGAGCAGTGTCAGGCACAAGACTGTGAGAAATACAAAAAGACTCTCGATGAGAATAGTGCCCTCAAAAAAGATGAATGGCCCGTAGATTGCGGCCAAAAGACTTGAAGCGAGACCTGCCATGCGGTCAAATGCCGCCGCCGCAAGAATGAACAGCAGCACGCATGTAAGCGCTCCAAGGATGTGTTGCACCACCTTGACAACAAAGAATCGTTGTTCCAAGCCCATCGAGTAGATGGAACCCAGGAACAAAGGGTAAAGGGGTGCCCTGAAGCCAACCGTTCCGGCAAGAATATTGCCGGCCGCGACGTCCTGGCCCTGCATATCGAGCGACTGCTCGTCCAGAACAGGCGATGAGAAAAGTGGAGAGGATACGTGATCGTAGAGATAGAACAGGCGCACTACGAGGGCCAATGCAAAAACGGCAAGAATGAGTGTGCTGTTTTTCTTCATCCGGTGTTCCGCAGACAATGGAAACCACTATCCCAGCGGGGCGGATTCCAAGTCTGTCGTATCTTCCGGCTCGACGGTTGTTGCCGCGACAAGCTTATCGCCAGCGTCCAGTGAAATGAGTCGCACGCCCTGTGTGGCACGACTGATAACACGTATGTCGCTGATCGGCATGCGGATCATCTTGCCTTGGGCCGTTATCAGCATGAGGGCATCCTTGTCGACAACCGCACGCGCTCCGACAACGGCACCATTGCGTTCATTGCAACGAATCGTCATAACGCCGCTGCCGCCGCGTCCCTGAAGCCGGTATTCATCGAAGGCAGTACGCTTGCCGTAGCCGTTCTCGGTGCAAACCAGGAAAGTTGCGCCGGGATTGACTATTTCAAGGGCTTCAACATGGTCGTTTTCGCGAAGAGTGATACCCTTGACCCCGCGTGTTGCGCGTCCCTGATCGCGCAAGGCTGCTTCGTTAAACCTGATGCTCATGCCCAGCTGCGTGGCCATTATGACCTCGTCTTTGCCTGATGTCAGCTTGACACCCATGAGCGAGTCGCCCTGGTCAATCACAATACCGATCACTCCATCTTTCCTGGGATTGCCATAGGCGCTCAGATTGGTCTTCTTGACTATACCTTTTGCCGTGGCCATGAACAGATGCTTATCCGCGGAGAACTCCCGGACCCGTATCATGGCGGCAACGCGTTCCTCGCTCTGGATGTTCAGCATGTTCACGATTGCCTTGCCGCGCGATATTCTGCTTGCCTCAGGGATTTCGTAAACCTTTTCCCAGTAGACTCTACCGGCGGAGGTGAAGAAGAGTATGTAGTCATGTGTGCTGGCCGCAAACAGGTGCTCCACATAGTCTTCTTCCTTCGGCGCCATACCCGAGACCCCTTTGCCGCCACGGTGCTGGGCCTTATAAGTGTCAAGCGGTACCCTCTTGATATAGCCGGCGTGACTGATGGTTATGATGCATCCGCGATCTGCAACCAGATCTTCTATGTTCATTTCGCCCTCTGCCGGGGCAATATCAGTGCGGCGCATGTCCCCGAACTTGGTCTTGGCATCCACCAGCTCGCCCTTGATCAGGGCGTAGATCTTGTGTTCGTTTGCCAGAAGATCCTGAAGGTAAGAGATATACTTGATGACCTCGAGATACTCATTTTCCAGTTTCTCGCGTTCCAGGCCGGTCAACTGGTAGAGCCGCATGTCGAGAATGGCGTTAGTCTGTATTTCGCTGAACTTGAACTTTGTCATCAACCCCAGCTTGGCTTCTTCTCGATTCTTGGCCTGCCTGATGGTCTTGACCACCGCGTCAAGGTTGTCCAGAGCTATCTTAAGTCCTTCAAGTATATGGGCACGGGCTTCGGCGTGTTTCAGCTCAAACTGAGTACGGCGGGTAATAACTTCGAAACGGTGCTTAATAAAGAGACCAAGCATTTCCTTCAGATTCATGACCTTTGGTTTGCCATGGTCCAAAGCAAGCATTATGGCGCCGAAGGTGGTCTCAAGCTGGGTGTGCTTATAGATGTTGTTCAGCACCACCTTGGGGATGATGCCGCGCTTGAGTTCTATGACTACCCTTATTCCTTCTTTGTTGGATTCGTCGCGAAGGTCGGAAACGCCTTCCAGCGCCTTGTCCTTGATCAGGCCCGCAATAGCCTCCACAAGGTTGGTCTTATTAACAGTGTACGGGATTTCACTGATAATGATCACTTCCTTGCCATGTTTGTTTTCCTCGATCCTGGCCCGACCGCGTATCCGCATCTGCCCCCTGCCGGTGTGATACATCGACTTCACCGGCGCGACGCCACACACGATGCCGCCTGTTGGGAAGTCGGGGCCCTTGATATGCTTCATGAGGTCATCGATAGTGGCGTCAGGATTGTCGATCAGGGAAACAATAGCATCGATGAGTTCGCCCAAATTGTGGGGCGGAATGTTGGTCGCCATGCCGACCGCGATGCCGGAAGAACCATTCAACAATAGATTGGGTATTCTGGACGGGAGAACAAGTGGTTCTTCGCATTTCTCATCATAGTTTGGACCGAAATTGACCGTTTCCTTGTCGATGTCAGCCAGGAGTTCCTCCGCCAGCGCGTCCATACGCGCCTCGGTATACCGGCTGGCTGCGGGCGGATCGCCGTCGATAGACCCGAAATTGCCCTGTCCGTCAACGAGCGGGTATCGTAGCGAGAAATCCTGCGCCATCCTTACGAGAGTGTCGTATATGGCGGAATCGCCGTGCGGATGGTACTTGCCCATCACCTCACCGACGATGCGGGCTGACTTCATGTAAGGCCGGTTATGCAGGTTGTTCAGGTCCCGCATCGCGAAAAGAACCCGGCGGTGCACTGGCTTGAGTCCGTCACGGGCATCGGGCAGGGCACGTCCGACTATGACGCTCATCGAGTAGTCAATGTAGGAACACCTCATCTCTTCTTCGATGCTTATAGGTGCAACCCGCTCTGATGGCGCTTCCTGTGCAGGCTTCTGTTCATCCTTGTCCATATGTGGATCAAATCTCCGCTATGACCTAGATATCAAGATTCCTTACATTCAAGGCGTTCGCTTCGATAAACTCTCTCCGAGGGGCGACTTCGTCGCCCATTAGTATTGTGAAAATCTCGTCGGCACGGGCCGCGTCTTCAAGGACCACTTGGAGGATCTTTCGCTTGTCCCTGGCCATCGTCGTCGAGTAAAGCTGGTCTGGATTCATTTCACCAAGACCTTTGTATCGTTGAATAGTCACACCCTTGCGGCCCATGTTGCGCACAGCGTCGAGGAGGTCCGATAGAGACCGGACTGGCGTCTTGTTTTCATCGCCATCTACAAGGTGTCCCAGGATGTCCTTGCTTCTCTCGTACTGATCTATGGAGAAACCTTTCTTCTCGAGGTTCTGGACCAGCCGGTGCAGGGCGGATGCCGCGAATACCTCGACCCAATGGAACGCTGACTTCTGGGCTGTCTCGGTGCCATTTTCGGCGAAAATTTCCAACTGGTGGCCGATACGTGTCTCTACCTCTTCCCTGAGCTGTTTCAGTTCCGAGTCGCTGTAAACATAGTATTTCTGCTCCACAGACTCGCCATCAACGGTCACAATGTATTTCGGGAATAGGCCGGTGGTCTTGTCACGCTTGAGGAGATACTCCTGGAAGGATACTCCCTTCCGTCTCAGGCTGTGAGCAACCTGTTCGATATGTGTAAGCACATCCAGCACATCCATCAATTTCCTGCCCTTGATAGATTCACTGCCTTTTGATTCAAGAGAAACGTTGTCGGTGCCCATTTCGAGAAGTTTGCGGGTGAGCAGGTCTTCAGACTCAACGTACTCTTCTCTCTTCTTCTGTGTCAGTTTGAAGAGAGGTGGTTGTGCCAGGTAAATGTAGCCGTGCTCGATAAGTTCCCGCATCTGGCGAAAAAAGAACGTCAGCAGCAGGGTGCGAATGTGCGCCCCATCCACATCGGCGTCGGTCATAATGATGATTCTGTGATACCTGGCCTTCGAAATGTCAAACTCATCGGATCCTATTCCCGCGCCTATGGCCGTGATGAGAGTCCGTATTTCGTTGTTGTTCAGGATTTTATCCAGTCGTGCTTTTTCAACATTAAGAACCTTGCCGCGCAGGGGCAGGATGGCCTGGTACTCCCGATCGCGACCTTGCTTGGCTGAACCACCGGCGCTGTCGCCCTCGACAATGAACAGCTCGCACTTTGCCGGGTCGCGCTCCGAACAGTCCGCCAGTTTGCCGGGCAGCGAAGCGCTATCCAGTGCACCCTTCCTGCGCGTGAGGTCACGTGCCTTACGCGCAGCGTCCCTGGCACGGGCGGCCAGGATAGCCTTCTCAATGATTCTGCGGGCAACTGAAGGGTGTTCTTCGAAGAACGCGCTGAGTTCATCGTTGACGATCGATGCGACTATTCCCTCGACCTCGCTATTGCCAAGCTTGGTCTTGGTTTGGCCCTCGAACTGGGGCCTCGGGAGCCTGACGCTGATGACTGCCGTCATGCCCTCCCGAACGTCATCACCGCTCATGGCGTCCTGGTCTTCCTTGATCAGTTTGTTATTCTTGGCGTATGCGTTTACCGTACGGGTCAGCGCGGAGCGGAATCCGCTCAAGTGAGTGCCGCCTTCAATCGTGTTGATGTTGTTGGCGTAGCAAAGGACCGTCTCGTTGTAGGCCTCGGTATACTGCAGGGCAATCTCGATCTGGATGCCGTCCTTTTCTTTCTCGAGGAAAATGACTTTCGGATGAAGGGCAGTCTTTGATCGATTCATATTCTCGACAAACTCAACAATGCCGCCCTTGAATTTGAATTCTTCTTCGCGTGGCGGTTCATCCTGGGTCAGCTTGATCTCGAGCCCCTTGTTGAGGAACGCGATTTCTCTTATCCTATGAACAAGGATGTCCCACTCGAACTTCATTGACGAGAAGATGGAAGCGTCAGGGAAGAATGTGACCTTGGTGCCCGTCGACTTGGTTGTCCCGATGGTTTCGAGCTGTGATGCTGTATGCCCTTTTTCGTAGCGCTGGTGATAGACCTTGCCATCCCTGCGCACTTCAACTTCAAGCCATTCGCTAAGCGCGTTGACGCAGGAGACGCCGACGCCATGCAGACCGCCTGACACTTTGTAGCTGTCATTGTCAAACTTGCCGCCGGCATGCAGTGTTGTAAGGACGACTTCAACAGCAGGCTTCTTTTCGGTGGCGTGCATATCGACGGGGATGCCTCGCCCGTTATCGGTGACAGTTACTGAACCGTCCGTGTTGAGCGTAACCAGGATCTTGGTGCAATACCCGGCAAGCGCCTCATCGACGCTATTGTCGAGTACTTCGTAGACCAGATGATGGAGGCCTCGAATTGAGGTGTCGCCTATGTACATGGCGGGACGCAGGCGAACCGCTTCCATGCCCTCGAGTACGGTGATGTTTGTGGCGTCGTACGTAGATTCTTTTCGCGGCTCAGTCACTGTGTTATCTCTTGCCCCCGTTAAACCTTTTTCATATATACCAAGAGCCTGACAAAGGCAAGCTTCTAAGCAAATAAAGTGACGAAAAGATTGCTCCGACAGGATCTGTCAGAACTGCCGCAGAGTCGCTACTAGTTGTTATGAGAGAACATGTTGCATGACGGCGTCCAGTTCGATATTCAGCTTCTGTATCGTTTAATCCGCGGGCCAATCCTCGAATCCATTGCCTCATAATGCTGCAGCTGCGTCGCAAGCTACAGGTTTGGACCAGTGCAGGGCCGTAGCCACGGTCCAGACTCTCGTGTGAGACCGGGATTTCCTGGGCCTTCGTGCCCCCCCCTGATAACACTTTGATTCGGCGCAATTCGGACGAAACTGCCGATCAAATGCAGACTAATTCTGATCAGAATTAGTCTGGACAGGACCAATCGATCCATAAAGGACATGAGATGGTGTATCATTAGATGCGTCGTCATTGTCTCCCTATGCGCGTCCACCAGCCTGCCCTCTAACCATCTTGATCTCTTGCTTCGCCAGAGAGGGCGGGTGAAGATGGCAGCGCAGCTCCTGCTAGGAAACTCTTTTCATCCATATCGCATGACGATATATTGCATCAGGCTATGTCGAACCTTTGGTCGTGTGGCCACGCGTTGTCTTGTCGCGGCGCAGGGTGTGGAGATCTGTAATGCCCTCGACTGTAATATTGCGGACCTCGCCATTGAACATGACATCCGATTTTGTATCAGGATTGTGATTTTGGACCACTTACGGCATACTGTGGTATCAAGGGGATCAGGACCAAGTAAGAGAAAACCATCAAATCCAGCTTGCAAGGCAAGCCGTGCCGCTGCTATTCAGCGTTCAGGGCTGCAACAATGGTCATAACAAGAAGGAGACAGGACGATGAAAGCACATCGGATCACATGTTGGATGGCAGTGGGTATGTTGGTCATCATGCAAGCAGTCTCGACTAATGGAGAAGAGGTTGCATTCCGGCCCGGGGTTGGTCTCGGCATTCTCACGTGTCCCGGTTTGAAAAGCTACGTTGGGAAGCTGCAGTCTGGTGATGACGGTGCGTCTGCGTGGATGGGATTTAACGTCAGCGGCAAGATCAGGGTAAACGACAGCTGGTCTTTGGTCGCAGTGATGGATGGCTATTTCAACGGTAACGGGGACCCCAATTTCAATGGCAGAACATCCAAGAATACGATGTTTGTTCCCGCAGCGTGCGCGCGATACTCATTCGGTGAGGGTTCAGCTTTCTATGTTCAGGCCGGACCAAATTTTGTTGTCGCAAATGGCGGCGGCTCTGATGCCGAGTTCAAGGGTGGCGGTATTGGTGGCGCCGCATCTGTTGGTTACCTGTTCCGGTTTGGCCTTGAACTTGACCTTGGTTACAGCTATTGCCCGGTTGAAGCAACCGGAAGTGTCTATCATTCCTCGACTTACCACGGTTATCGCGCACCGGGTTCTTATGAAAACGAGACGACCACTGAGAATTTTGGCGGCGTTCTTTTCCGGGTCGGCTACCGATTCTGACGGAATTCAGACCTGGCATTCAAGTGGTTGGGACCTAAACTGAAGCTTATGGAATTGCCGGCGCTGCTCTGCGCCGGGGAAAGAGTTGTGCAGGACACAAGCAAGACAATTGAACAACTGCGAGCGGAATTTGGCAAGCGCCTGTTGATTCTCGGGCACCACTACGAGCGGGACAGTGTGTTGGCTCATGTTGATGCGATCGGCGATTCGCTCGAGTTGGCGCGGCGTGCTTCGCTCGAGAAGGAGGCGGAGCGCATTGTCTTCTGCGGCGTGCATTTCATGGCTGAATCGGCCGATATTCTGACAGCGCAGCGCCAGAGTGTCTATATGCCTGAACCTGAAGCTGGTTGTCCTATGGCCAATATGGCCCGTTTAAAGGATGTAGAAGAGGCCTTGGAAGTTCTGAATCGGCAGGGTGGGGCACAATGGCTGCCCGTTGTTTATGTGAACAGTACGGCCGAAATCAAGGCCTTCTGCGGCGAAAACGGAGGAAGCACCTGTACATCCAGCAACGCGGGGAAGGTACTGCAATGGGCCTTTTCACAAGGGAAACGGGTCTTGTTCCTGCCGGATGAGCATTTGGGACGGAACTCGGCTTGCGATCTGGGGATTCCATCCGAATTCATAGTTGCGTATGATCCGAAACAGAAGAATGGCGGGTTGGACAAGACCGCCATCGATCATGCAAAGATGGCAGTCTGGAAAGGCTTCTGTCTTGTACACACCCGGTTCACACCGGAACATGTGCGATTTGCCCGCAATAACTGGCTTGATGCCAAAATAATAGTTCACCCCGAAACGCCGCGCGAGGTGGTGCGCCTTTCAGACGCCCACGGATCCACATCCCAGATCATAGAGTACGTCAAAGCTGCCCCGGCCGGATCCACGGTTGTTGTGGGAACAGAAGTGAACCTTGTTGAGCGACTCGCACGACAACATGCCGGGCGGATTACCGTGAAGGTCCTGGCCCCGTCGGTGTGCAGGAACATGAACATGACCAGCGAAAACAGCATCCTGACGCTCCTTCAGAACTGGCCGGCCGGAAATCGGATAATAGTGGATTTGCAGGTCGCGGCAAAGGCCCGGACTGCCCTTGAGCGGATGCTGGCATTGTGACTTGTTTGGCCCTCTAATGGATCAATTGTTCAAACTGTCTTCCACGTTCAAGCCCGCCGGCGACCAGCCTGAGGCGATAGAAGCACTGTGTCGCGGCGTGTCGCGCAATGAGCGTTACCAGGTGCTGGAAGGCGTTACCGGATCCGGTAAGACCTTCACTATTGCCAATGTTATTGCGCATGCCAATCTGCCGACCATAATCATGTCCCACAACAAGACGCTTGCCGCCCAGCTCTACGGGGAGTTGAAGGCCTTTTTTCCTGAAAATGCAGTCGAGTTTTTCATCAGCTACTACGACTACTATCAACCGGAGGCATACATTCCGCAAACCGACACACATATCGAGAAGGATGCGTCAATTAACGCGGAGATAGAAAGAATGCGGTTGTCGGCAACCAATTCAATCCTCGAGCGGAAGGATGTGATAGTTATTGCATCGGTATCGTGCATATACGGCCTGGGCTCACCTGCTGACTACCGGGAGATGGCCGTTCAACTTCGGGAGGGAGTCGAGACCAATCGTGACGATATTCTTGCCCGGCTTGTGGCAATACAATACACACGCAATGACTATGAAACCGAGCCCGCCACGTTCAGGGCGCGTGGTGATACCATAGACATATTCCCGTCGTATTCGACAACTGGCATCCGGGTCGAATTCTGGGGCGATACTGTCAACAGGATAAGTCGAATTGAGCCTCTAACCGGGAACGTAATCGGCCAGATTCCAGAGGTTCTAATTTCGCCGGCCAAGCACTTCGTCATGCCCGACTCCAAGCTGGAAGCCGCCGAAAAACTCATCCGTGCGGAGATGGAAGATCGAGTCAAGTGGTTTGAAACCAACGGAAAGCTCCTTGAAGCCCAGCGGATAAAGATGCGGACAATGTTCGACATCGAGATGATGCGCGCCATGGGTTATTGCTCTGGCATAGAGAACTACTCCCGGCATCTAAGCGGCAGGGCTGCAGGCCAACCGCCGGCAACACTATTCGACTACTTTCCAAAACCATTTTTGACATTCATAGATGAATCGCATGCCACCGTTCCGCAACTGCGTGCCATGTACAATGGTGATCAATCACGGAAACGGGTCCTGGTGGACTATGGATTCAGGCTTCCTTCCGCAATGGATAACCGCCCGCTTTCATTCCAGGAGTTCCTGAATGCGACCGGACAGGTCATCTTTACGACCGCCACACCGGGCCCTTTCGAAAGGGAAGTCTCACCGCCGGCGATCCAGCAGATAGTCAGGCCGACCGGACTTATTGATCCGGTCGTGGAGATTCGTCCATCGAAGGGACAGATCGACAACCTCATGGAGGAAGTTCGCGCCCGGGCTGTATCTGGCGAACGCGTCCTGATCTCAACGCTGACAAAGCGCACGGCGGAGGATCTCACCGATTACCTTGCCAATGCCGGGCTCAGGGTGCGGTATCTGCATTCTGACATCAGCGCACTTGACCGCGTTGAGATCCTGCATGGTTTGCGGAAATCGGACTTCGACTGCGTCGTCGGAATCAACCTGCTGCGGGAGGGCCTTGATCTGCCGGAAGTTTCCATGGTGGCAATCCTGGATGCTGACAAGGAGGGCTTCCTGAGATCTGAGACATCTTTGCTACAGACTGCGGGACGGACTGCGAGACACATCAACGGCAAAGTCGTGCTGTACGCAGACTCGATAACCGACTCAATGCGCGGAATGATGAGCAAAACAGATCTGCGCCGTTCCAAGCAACTGGAGTATAACAGGTTAAACAAGATATCTCCCAAAAGCATTAAGAAGGAACTTTCTGAGCTCTTCCAGTTCCGAAAGACGAGTGAGGAGATTGAGTCGCGCGCTGTACGGGAGATTGGCGAAGACTATGATGTTCACGAGGTAATTCGCTCAATGAAAGCTGAAATGGTGGAGGCTGCAGAGGCTCTGGAATATGAACGCGCTGCTATTCTGCGCGATCAAATACACGAACTGGAGCAATCCTCAAAGGCAAGAAACACCAATCGCTGATCGTATCCGGCAAACTGGCCGCCCGCAGCCAACGTGATGATCGCCACCGACCGTCAATATTCAATGATTACGATATCGGAGGTCTTGAGAGTTCAATGTCCTCAAGTGCATCAGCAATGCCATACCAGAAGCGAATTTGGCACAGCCTATGCTATTGTAAGTGTCGGCCCTTGGTTGGTTCGACTACGATACAAGCTAGACCTGGCTGGTCGCTCAAGCTTTAAGAAGTCCCACTGACCAAAGGGCTTCTTCTTTTTACCGATGTATGGCCCGAACCAAACGTACCAGAACAAATCCTCTAAACATCACCCATAATGGCGCCAAGCTCACTGCTTGGCACGAGTCATGCTACAGTAAATCTGACCCTTTGGCAGGTTCGACTAAGATACAAGCTAGACCTGGCTGGTCGCTCAAGCTTTAAGAAGTCCCACTCGCCAAAGGGCTTCTTTATTCATGGCAGAAGTCTAAAACACCCACCTCTAAAAGTCAACATTTTCCTGACATTATCCTGACATTAATTTCAGGAGCGTGAAGTCATGGCACGGGCGGGCTAACAGTCTGCGCTGCGGTGCGTCTCTATCTTCAATGCGGCAAGACGGCGGCGGAACTTGCTTCGTGTGAGTCCAACTTCCTTCGACGCCGCGGAAATATTGCAGCCGGTGCGTTTGAGCGCCTCCAGATACAACCTGCGTTCGACCTCGTCGAGACGAAGGGTGTCCAGTGGCCACCTTCCCGGGTCAATCAATTCAGAAGCATGCGCCTGACCGGGCGTGCCGGGCATCCTGAGCGGGAGGTCTTCGGTTGAAAGCTTTCCGCTATGGCGGCAATGCATGATCGCATTCTCAATGATATTTCTCAGTTCTCGAACGTTGCCGTTCAAATCGTAGGAAGAGAGCACCTTCAAAGCATCGTCCTCAATCCCATTGAAAGGCCTGCCAAGCTCCGAGGCGCAGAGAAGCCCAAGATGCATTGCCAGCAACGGAATGTCCTCACGCCTTTCCCGCAGCGGCGGAATATTGATGGTGCAGACATTAAGCCTGTAATAAAGATCCTGACGGAATCGGCCCTGCAGAACCAACTGATCCAGCGACTGATTCGTTGCGGCAATTAAACGGATATCGGCGGTCTTTTCGATCACGTCGCCAACGGGCAGATAGGTCTTCTGTTCGAGAAGCCTCAGAATCTTGCCCTGCAGATGCAATGGCAAATCCCCGATTTCATCCAGGAAAAGGATTCCGCCCTCTGCCGCAGCGACATATCCAATCCTGGTTTCATTGGCGCCGGTAAATGCACCGCGTCTATGGCCGAACATCTCGGATTCAAATAGATTGTCCGGAATGGCGGCGCAATTGATTGTAAGCATCGGCTTGCCGCTGCGGGGGCTGGCCCGGTGGATCGCGCAGGCGACGAGTTCCTTTCCGGTTCCACTCTCGCCACAGATCAGAACAGTGGCCGTCGAGTCTGAAAGTTCCACGATACTCCTGGTAACTTCCTTCATTGCTGGAGACTGGCCAACCATCACGTTTCTGGCACCCTTGCGGTGGCTCAGTTCCCGGCTGAGTACATCAACTCTCGCGGAAAGCAGGCTTCGCTGTTGAGACAGAGCCAGGTACCTGGAGGTCCGCTCCACAGCCGCGCGGAGATCAACTATATCGAATGGCTTGACAAAAAAGTCAGCCGCCCCCTGGCGCATGGCCCTGATGGCGTTCTCGATTTCGCCCTGCCCGGTTATCAGTATGACTTCGCACTGCGAATCGATTTCCTTGACCCGGCTCAAAACTTCGAACCCGTCGCATACAGGCATATTCACATCGGCAACAACGATGTCTGCCCCATTTGTTTTGAACCAATCAAGCGCTTTGAGGGGCTCAGTGAAAGAATTGACGGTGGCTCCAAGATCAGAAAGGACACTGCTGATGCTTCGCAACATCAGCTCGTCATCGTCTATGACGATCAGATTCAGGACAGAAAGGGCTTTATCTGGTAGCGGTTTGACCAATTGCGTACCTCCCAGTAGTCCGATATTCGCACGTCAGCCCGGGGATTGCAACTTTTCTGCGTCGGCAAACGCCACAACCAGATAATTCCTATTTCAGATTGATTTCCTTTGATCTGAGACTATCATGTCTACTGTTGTTACTGATGTCTTCAGGGTAGGGTGATTCGCTGCACGGGCGGCGGAGATTCCCAATCGGCGGTGATAGTCCGCGAGTTGGCAGATGGTTGGTTACGTCGGCCGACAGACACGGTGAAATGCCGTGACCGACAGTGATGGAGGCCGGTCCTCCTAAGTCTGGATGAAAGAAGGCAGCGGGATTATTCTTGCTTGCTGACCCGGGGACATTTGTGTCTTCGGGTTTTTTTGTTTTCGTGGGGGCGGATCATATGGCGGACGTCAAAGATAACGGAAGGGGTTTCGATTCGATTGACAGCGCTATCGAAGCAATACGGCGCGGAGAGATGATCGTAATCACCGATAACGAGGCGCGTGAGAACGAGGGCGATCTGGTCATTGCCGCAGAAAAGGCCACCGACAGCGCCATAAACTTCATGGCCACTCACGGACGCGGTCTGATTTGCGTGGCCCTGACCCAGGAACGCCTCCGGAAACTCCATATTCTACCGATGGCGGCGAGAGGGGGAGGGGATTCGTTCGGAACCGCCTTCATGCAGTCAGTAGATGCCCGGCATAAGGTGAGCACTGGAATAAGCGCCGGTGACCGCGCAGAAACCGTCCGGGTCTTGCTTGACGAAAGCAGCACCAGCGATGATCTGGTGAGCCCGGGACATACTTTTCCGCTGGAAGCCAAGTCTGGCGGCGTATTGCGGCGTGCCGGGCACACGGAGTCGTCTGTCGACATGGCGCGGCTTGCCGGACTCAAACCCGCCGCGGTCATCTGCGAAATACTGCGTGAGGACGGCAAGATGGCGAGGCTTCCCGACCTGAAACTCTTCGCTTCAAAACACGGACTGAAAATCGTCTGTGTTGCTGATCTCATTGCGTGGCGGCGGAGCCGTGAGAAACTCGTCGAATTGGCGCGGACAGTTTCAATGCCGACTGAATACGGCAGCTTCATTCTCAAGCTTTACAGATCACTGATCGATGACCAGCACCACATCGCTCTGGTTATGGGTTCACCCGAGAAGGATGCGTCCGCCCTTGTCAGGGTGCATAGCGAGTGTCTGACCGGCGACGTTTTTGAATCGCTCCGTTGTGATTGCGGGCAGCAGATGCGCAGCGCACTCAGGATGATTGCTGAAACCACTTGCGGTGTCCTCCTGTATATGCGGCAGGAAGGACGCGGCATAGGATTGGTTAACAAGCTGCACGCGTACGAGTTGCAGGAAAAGAAGGGTTTGGATACCGTTGAGGCAAATGAAAGGCTGGGATTCGAGGCTGACTTGCGGGATTATGGCATCGGCGCCCAGATTCTTCTTGATCTGGGGCTCAGAAACATCCGCCTCATCACGAACAATCCGCGCAAGATTGTCGGGTTGCAGGGTTACGGGTTGAATATTGTGGAGCGTGTCCCTATGATCCTTCCTGCTACGCCGCACAGCGCGAAATACCTTGAGACGAAAAAGACAAAGCTTGGGCACCTTTTGTAGGCAAAGAAAGTGAAGCGAAAGGAGAATCAGTATGAGCCGTAAGGAAGTGGGTGGAGATCTTCGAGCCGATGGGTTGAAACTGTGTGTCGTCATAAGCCGATTTAATGACTTTCTGACAAAGCAACTTCTGGATGGAGCTGTGGATAGCTTTCTGCGCCACGGTGGCAAAGCCGAGAACCTGACTGTTATCTGGGTGCCGGGAGCCAACGAGGTGCCTATGGGAGTCCAGAAGGGTCTTCGATCCGGCAAGTACGATGCTGTTGTAGCCCTGGCCGCGGTCATTGAAGGGGCTACCAAGCACGCCGATCTTATCAACTCACAGGTTTCCAGGGCGCTGGGATCCATCGCACTGGCAGCAGGAGTTCCTGTAATCAACGGAGTGGTCGCGGCGGACAATCTTGAGCAAGCCATAGAAAGATGTGGTACAAAAGCCGGCAATAAAGGATGGACCGCCGTCCAGGCTGCCATTGAAATGGCCAATGTTTACAGGCAGTTGAGCAAGTAGAGCAGTAGGGAATAGGTGTTGAGCACGGCTTTTGAAGGTCACTGACTGAAGGAAACTAAATCACATGGGTACACGTCGCCAGTCGCGCAAACGGGCAATGCAGATCCTCTTTGAGCTGGATGTAAACAAGCAGGATACCGAGGTAGTGTTGCGCCATGCATGGAAACAACAAGAGGACTTGCCATCATCAGCCCGGAAGTTCACGGAAAGCCTGGTACGTGGAACCGTCGAGCACTTGAAAGAAGTTGATGATCTTATCAAGAGCTATGCCGACAACTGGGATATCAAACGTATCAATGGGATCGATAAGAATGTCATGAGGGTCGCGCTCTACGAAATGCTGTACTGCGATGATATTCCACCGGTTGTTTCAATCAATGAAGCTGTTGATATTGCCAAGGAGTATGGCGACGTCAAGTCCGGCCAGTTCGTCAACGGGATTCTTGATCGCGCCAGGAAGGACTTGAAGAGGCCTGCGCGTGAACGTGTGAAATCCGGTGGCAAGACTGCAACGGGGTCCTGATGAACAAATGGATCAACGCACTTGCCCGGACCCGGGCGGCGCTGGCCGGCGGGCTCATGGGTCTCTTCCGGAAGCGCGGTACAGGCGGGGCCGGTGAAAACGAACAACTCGAGCAGGCCCTTCTTTCAGCAGACATGCCGCTGTGGCTTGCTCGCGAGTTGATTGACGAAGCCACACGATCAACCGGAGAGGCGTCCCTTGCGCAAAACGCCCGGCGGATTCTTCTTGCTTCATTGTCAGGACAAGCTCCTTTTTCATGGGAATTCAAAGCGAAACCCATGGTTACCCTGATAGTCGGTGTGAACGGCTCCGGCAAGACCACTACCGCGGCAAAACTAGCCTGGCAGGCCAGGCAACGCGGCCTGAAACCATTGCTTGCAGCGGCCGACACTTTCAGAGCCGCCGCAGTAGACCAACTGCGCCACTGGGCGTCAAAAGTGGAATGCGATATTGTTGCGGGAACATCCGGCGCCGACGCATCAGCTGTGGCCTATGATGCTGTGCAGGCCGGTATCGCCCGGAAGGCGGATATGGTGCTGATTGATACCGCCGGCAGAATGCACACCAAGAAACCTCTCATGGACGAACTTCAGAAGATGCGCCGTTCCATTTCAAAGAGCATGGATGGTGCGCCGCATGCGACATTATTGGTGCTGGACGCTACGCTCGGTAATAACGCTATTGCCCAGGCCAGGTTGTTTCACGACATGGTCGGTTTGACCGGTGTCGTAGTGACAAAACTGGACGGATCGGCGAAGGCCGGATTCATTCCGGCGATAAACCGGGAATTGGGTGTGCCTGTTCTCTTTGCCGGACTTGGAGAGGACGCTGCCGATCTTGTGCCGTTTGATGCCGTGGAGTTTGTGCAATCTCTGACCGGAGCGGAAGGAACAGCGCAGTGACTAAGACTTCGCAGGATGTCTTTTTTATGCAGAAGGCTCTTGCCTGTGCTATGCGCGGCGTTGGTGCGACAAGGCCGAATCCGCCGGTAGGGGCGGTCGTCGTGCAGGGCGGGAAAATCGCTGGACGTGGCTTTCATAGGCGGGCAGGGACGGATCATGCGGAAGTTGTGGCGCTCAGGAGAGCAGGCAAACATGCCGACGGTGGAACTCTCTACGTTACGCTCGAGCCTTGCTGTACCACCGGCCGAACACCTCCATGCACCGATGCCATTATTCAGAGTGGAATCACGCGCGTCGTCATATCGGTCCGCGATCCAAATCCGCTTCATAAAGGGCGCGGCGCACGAATTCTGAGAAAGGCCGGCGTAGAAGTACTGGAAGGCGTTTGCGCCGAGGATGGACGGAGGATCATAGCTCCATTCGGAAAGTGGATTACGCGCGGGATTCCCTACGTCACTCTTAAGCTGGCGATGTCTCTCGATGGCAAAATTGCTGACTATCAAAGGAAGTCGAAATGGATCACATCCGGACAATCGCGCAGGTTCGTTCATAGCCTGCGACGCCGTGTTGACGCGGTGATGGTGGGTTCCGGAACCGTCCGCGACGACGATCCGTCTCTCCTGCCCGGGAACGCTCGATCTGCGAACGTATTCAGGGTGATCGTGGATTCACAAGGCGGAATTTCGTCGGGAGCGCGAGTCCTGACTGATGGACATCAGACGCAGACGATCATTGCCACCACCAGGAAGTGTCCGGCGAGCCGCTTGCGGGCATATACCGAAAATGGAGCAACGGTGTGGGTATTGCCGGCAAAAGGCGGTCATGTGGATCTGCGTGCGCTGATGGCGCGACTCGGAAAGCTGGGGCTGCTTCATGTTCTCTGCGAGGGTGGGGGAACATTGTCGGAAGGGCTGCTGCGCGCTGACCTTGTTGATGAATGTCTGTTCATGGTCGCACCGATCATTCTCGGTGGCACGAACTCTGTTCCTTCAATCGGAGGGCGCGGCTGGAAGATCAACGGTTGTCCGCGGCTGCGAGTCGTCGAGTGCCGGATGATTGGGCGGGATCTCGCAGTGAAGGCCGTGTTGTGAAAGCAGGAGGGCTGCATCAATGTTTACAGGATTGATACAGAACATTGGAACTCTACGGAGAATCCGCCAACGTGGTCAAGGCGCAAGCTTGACGGTCCAGTGTCCTGCCTGGAATGAGCCGCTGGTGGAGGGGGAAAGCATAGCGGTAAGCGGAGCCTGCCTGACAGTCACCGGGATTGCTTCTGACTCCTTCGAATGCGACTTGCTGCGCGAAACTCTGGAGCAAACGAACCTGGGCGCAAGGAAGTGTGGCGCATTGCTGAATCTCGAGCGGGCTTTGCGTCCGACAGACCGGATGGGCGGACACTTCGTGACCGGGCACATCGATGGCTTGGGATCGCTGGTTGCGCTCAGAAAGGCATCCAGGGATTGGATACTTGAGATTTCATGCGATGCCGGGATGATGCCTTATGTCTGCAGGAAGGGGTCGGTAACTTGTGACGGTGTCAGCCTGACCGTGGCAGACGTATCAACGTCGACTTTCAAGGTGAACCTGATTCCTTTCACGTGGGAGCACACCTCGCTACGAACCCTCAAGGCCGGTGATACAATTAATGTTGAGACGGATATTCTCGCTAAATATGTCCTTCAGCGGAATGCAGGGATGAATCGGGGAACGATGACGGTTGAGAAGCTACGCGAATATGGTTTTTGAGACAGTTGACTTGTCTGGCAAGCGTGTGGTATTTCTGTCCCCGTCAATTTTTATCGCAATTGGGAAAAGAGGTGAATTGGTGAGTACACAGGCAGAACTTCTGGCCGCCGTTCAGGAAATAGATATGCAGATCCTCAGGCTGGAGAAGGAACTTACGGACATTCCAGCCAGGAAGAAGACAATCGAGCAGGCAAATGCCCACAAACAGGAATCTCTAAAATCGGCGAAAACATTGCTGGCCAGTAAACAATCGGCCACAAAGCAGATTGAGCTCGACGTAGAAGCTGAACGCCAGAAAATAAGAAAGTTCCGGGAACAGCAGGTTCAACTCAAGAGCAACAAAGAATTCAAGGCGATGGAAGATGAGATCCGCCAGGTTGAAAAGAAGATCGGCGCTCTCGAGGAAAAAGAGATTGTATCCCTGGAGGAATCCGACAAGGTCTCTGTGACTGTGGCCTCCATCAAGCATTTGATGGATAAGGCTGAACAGGAAATGCGTGTGGAACTTGACGGAATGGATAAACGCTGTGCCGACCTCGATGCGAAGCGCCAGAAGTTGGTTGCGGAGCGGACTGAAAAGGTTGTCGGTGTCGATCCGCGGTGGCTCAACAGGTACGAGGCGATCCTGAAGAGCAAGAAGGACAGGGCTCTGGTGCGTGTGGATCATAAGGTGTGCGGTGGATGCAATATGGCTTTGCCGCCACACGTGGTCCATGATGCAAGGAGAGGCGATTTGCTGCTTTCCTGTTCATTTTGCGGCCGATTGCTGTATTGACTCGGTTGCAGTCCACCCGTATTATCAAAGTTGTTCGTTTGAATTACCTTTTTTTGAATCTAAGGTTGTCGATCGGCAAAGGCGTTCGGTCGCTCTCTCGCTCTTTAAGCGGGAGGGAGGAAAGTCCGGACTCCGCAGGGCGGGATGTCCCGGTGTAATGCTGGGAGGTCTTCTGTAAATCGGAAGAGACGGAAAGTGCCACAGAAAATGTACCGCCGCGGTAACGCAAGTTTCCGTGGTAAGGGTGAAAAGGTGGTGTAAGAGACCACCGGGTCCACAGAGATGTGGGTCGCAAGGCAAACCCCATCCGGAGCAAGATCAAATAGGAAGCTGTTCGAGGCGGCCCGCCTAAGTCTTCTTCATTGAAGGCGCAGTTTCGGGTTGATCGCATTAGATAAATGACCGAGTACTGAACAGAATCCGGCTTATGTCCTCTGCCGTTCGATATCAGCATATGGCGAGACGTGCTGCCTGGTTGGCACTGGCAGCATGTCTTGTCGCTGATTTTCTGCTTATCACAGGCGCTTCAAAGCTTCCTTCCGCAAAATCACAAAAGAGCCTGGTGCAGCCGGTGTCTGGACAGTGGCCGGATGTTCCGTCACTCAAGGAATGCGATTGGTCGCTGTTCAGGAATGTCCGCATATCCGGTTCTGCATCGGCAGGTGGCGCGCTTGCGCAGCGTTACCGGCTTGCCGGAACCTATATCCTGACCGTACCTGAAGCTGGAACGCCGTTCAGGAAGGCCATCATCGACAATATGCAGACAAAGGTGGAGAGCATTGTCGCTGAAGGCGAACGGCTTGATAACGTGGAAGTCGTTCAAGTCCTCGAGGATAGCGTAATTTTGCGTGAAAACGGGATTCAGGTTCAACTTTCGTTGATGTACACAAAGAACACGGGCGCAACTGGCAATCAGTCGGCCAAACTCGGCACGGCAACCGGCGGGAATACTCCGGTATCAACCAATGCATTCGGTGCGTATATGGGAGAGGGCCGCTGGGTGATGAACCGTGACAGTTTTCTGCAGTACATTGAGGGTATAAAGGAGAATCCAACGCGGATGAGCCAGCTGTTTGACTCCATGGTGCCGGTTTATGACAACAACGGTGGCCAGGGTGGCCGGAGACGAGTAGGCGGCTACCGTCTCCAGATGGCCGGCGAGCAGGCGTTTTACCAGCAGGTTGGCCTGCAGGAAGGCGACGTTGTCCGCCGGGTAAATGAACTCCCAATGTCCAGCGAACAGCGGGCAATGTATCTGATAAATCAGTTCCGCGAGAACAAGGCCAATACTTTCATTATGGACATAGAGCGAGGCGGCAAACCGATGCGCCTTGAATACATTGTCAGGTAGGCTCTTCAAGTCCGCGAGCATGCCTCGTGCAGAAGTTATCATAGTGGCATATCGCACCGGATTCCCGATAACCGTCCATATATAGATGTTTAGATACACCACTAGTAGACATAACGTATATTATACGACGTAACCTATGCGGCGTATGATAGTTGTGTTTTCGCTCTTGTTCTTTCACATCTTGGGCGGTAGAGTGATTGCAGAGTTTTACGAGGCGTCTTTCGTGGGATGGAGTCTCGGAAGCTCTGCATTTAGAGTGTAGAGTTCAAAGTGCGATTAGTGCGTGACGAATCTCGGTCTGTTGAAACATACAGGCAACGCAGATCTGGGCGCACGTTAGAGTAGCAGTGCAATTGCTACCCGCAAGTACTCCCGAAATGCTCACACCATAAACTCCCCAAGTATCTCCCCCTTCACATTTGAAATGGGATGGCCGTTTTCGTTTGTCGGCCGATACAGCATCCACCTGGATGACTGAAGATCAAAGCCTGTGAGGCAGTTGGCGGCCTATAGTGACCCGCTGACTCAAACGACATTGAGAAGCCTGACAACGCGGGCGCAATGAAAGTCACCCCGCTTAGCGTGCGGGGTCCATGCCGCTGCCCGCCGAAGGCGGGCGGCGGCGGGGTCACTTGAAGGGATAGTTGGCTAGATAAATTCGAGGTGTGAATATGAAATTGAGCGACAGTGCGGGAGCTGTAGCCTCGTTTCACTTTGAAGAGTCGGATTTGTGCATCCTACGGCGCCGGGCTAAAGAAGTTGGGCAGGAGTTGAATGAATATGTCATTAGGGGCTTAGAATGTGCGCTTGCGTTGGCTATCAAGTTAGAGTCTGACCGATTGGCACTTGATGCAGCGGCAGCGAAGGAGCAGGAGCGAATAGAGTTCAGGAAGGCTTCTATGGAGTTACAGCAGGCACTGAGGGATCGCGCCGCAAATCCCACGCAACGGATGAGACGCTACGGGTCAGGCAAGCGTCGCGATGTATGGGGCAATCTAAAGAAGGATCCCCCGTCAAACCCAGTCATAGATGTCAGCAGGTGACATGATGCGTGTGCAGATAGATAAGTCAAGATTTGAGCCAGAACGGCAAGAGCAGCATATCAGCCTTATCGTGAAGACCGTGATGCGTTGGTTATATTGGTACCATGTAGCGGCGACCAGCCGTTTCCCCGGCTCCATCGCTTCCGGCGCGTCCATGACAAAGCCGGTATTTAGAGCGATGGACAGGAAACGGCGGAAGCAAGCGGCCTGAAATATTTTTCTATTTAGTGGATTGACAATCGTATATTATACGACGTTAGCTATCAGCCCGGGAAAGACGTGGAAATCAGCGAAAACATGAATATCCTGCCGATGAATTCCGTGATTATTGACAGAAACGGCAAGTGACCACGGACAGCCGACAACTGACGTCTACCTGGATATATGGCGCCAGCGAACTATAGGCCAGTAGATCACGTAGCCTGGCCCGACGAGATTCTCCCGAGGGACTCCACCCCAGTACCGGCTGTCGAAGCTGGATCGAGTGTTGTCGCCCATGGCGAAATACTGGCTCTGCGAGAGGCGGAATGTCTTCCCGGCTGCGGACAAAACAGCATCTCCATAGCCTTCCGCCGGCCTGTATCCGCCGTTTCCAAGGGAATCTCTTGCTATGGCACCGATCGTGTGATCGGTGACGTTCGTTCCGTTTACCGCAACATAGGGCGGATTGACACTTATCTCCTCGCCGGGAAGACCGATCATCCGTTTGATGTAATGCTTGTCCCAATTCTTCTTCAGGCCCTCTATTCCGTTGGTAAGAAAGACCATGACTTCGCCGCGTCTCGGTTTCCTGAAGTTCCAACTGACCTTGTCTACAAACACGTGGTCGCCTGCAAGTTTCATCCCTGAAGCCAGAACTTGACCCTTCAGGACATTTTCCCCAGGCTGTACATGCGACGACATCTGAGGCTCGGCTATCTCATGGCGTACGCCGTCAACAAAGATTGCCACCTGACACCGGAAGATGCCATGTTCGATGGGGTTGCTGGCATTCGGGTCGTTTACGGACATTGTGACCCTACCTGACTCAACAGCCCTTATCTCATGGTACCATTCGCCGGTTATAAACCACTTCAGGCAATTAAGCGGGTATAGATCGGTCAATTGCTTCTTTGATGCCGGCTCAAAGTGGATGCCATACAATGTTGTCTGCATTGATCCGGTTGGTATCTTGAATGGCTGTATGAAATAGGACCTGAATGCCATTGCGACACTCAACGCCACGGCCAGGATTTCCACGTATTCACGTATCGTCGGCCATGATCGAGCAGGCACGACTTCTCCGATCACAACGCTGAGATGCTCGACCCCCCGCATCATCTCATCGCAATTCTTCCGGTTTCTCGCGGTTTCCAGGGCTTGAATGGCGGATGATAACCTGGCCATGTCGGCAGCACCCATGACGTCCTCGCGCATGCTCCTGACATGGTGGGCGTGGCGCAATACTTCCACCGACGTCTTCCGAATTCGCCTTCGCTCAAGGAAATTCATTGCGGTCCTTCCGTATTGCGATCACATCCCGGCCTTCAGAACAGAAATAAATGCCTTCTGCGGTACATTCACCGAACCGACAAGCTTCATCCTCTTCTTGCCTTCCTTCTGACGTTCCAGCAGTTTTCTCTTCCGGCTCACATCACCGCCATAGCACTTGGCAGTTACATCCTTTCGCAGCGCGCGGATTGTTTCCCTGGCAATGATAGTCTTGTTCACCGCAGCCTGGACCGGAATGGCAAACATGTGCTGGGGAATCGATTCCTTGAGCATGGCGCAGATGTCCCTGCCCCTGCCCTGCGCCTTGGAGGAATGAACGATGCAGGAGAACGCATCCACCGGCTCGCTGTTCAGGAGTATGTCCAGCTTTACCACATCGCTTGCGGCATAACCGGCATAGTCGTAGTCCATCGAGGCGTAACCATGACTCACGCTCTTGAGCTGATCATGGAAATCCACCAGGATCTCATTCAGCGGCACGGAACACGAAAGCATTACACGCTTGCGATCCATTGACTCGGTGCGATCAACCTGCCCCCGGTGATCACGCACCAGCTTCATCACATCGCCTATGTTCTCGTTGTGACAGATGATAGATGCCTTGATCATCGGCTCTTCAATATGCTCGATCTTGGCCGGGTCCGGCATATGCACCGGATTGTCGATTTCAACCATGGTGTCATCTCGCAGAAAAACCCTGTAGATGACCGACGGGTAGGTGTTGATGATGTTCAAATCAAACTCACGGCGGAGCCGTTCCTGCACGATCTCCATGTGCAGAAGACCGAGGAATCCGCACCGGAACCCAAAACCGAGCACTGCCGAGGACTCCGCCTGGAAAGTAAAGGCGCTGTCATTCAGGCTCAGTTTCTCGATTCCGTGCTTCAAGTTTTCGTGATCATCGGTACTGATCGGATAGACACCGCTGAATACCATCGGGCGGATGCTTTTGAAACCAGGCAGCGCTGTTTCCGCGGGATCATCCAGGGTGGTAACCGTATCACCGATCTTGAGTTCTGAGGGGCGTTTCATGGTAGAGACAAAATATCCAACTTCCCCTGCTCCAATTTGATCAGTGCGTTCAGGCGCTGGTTTGAAAATTCCAACTTCCTTCACCTCTGTTGTATTGCCGCCGGCCATCATGCGGATCTTGCTTCCCGCACGAAGTTGGCCATCAAAAACTCTCACATAAGTAATGACGCCGCGATACGCATCGTAGACCGAATCAAAAATAAGCGCCCGAACCCCTTTGTTCTGCTGCTCTTTTGGCGGCGGCACTCTGCGGACGATCGCTTCCATCAAGTCATCAACGCCCTTGCCGGTCTTTGCGCTGATAAACAGACGCTCATCAGTGTTCAGGCCGAGCACTTCGTGTATCTGGCGCAACACCCCCTCAACATCAGAGCTGGGCAGGTCGATCTTGTTCAGAACCGGTATCACTTCAAGGTCGTTTTCTATGGCGAGATAGGTGTTGGCAACTGTCTGCGCTTCAACGCCCTGCGCGGCGTCGACCACCAGTACCGCGCCTTCACACGCGGCCATGCTGCGCGACACCTCGTAACCGAAGTCCACGTGGCCTGGGGTATCGATGAGATTAAGCGTGTAAATGGTCCCGTCGGACGCCTTGTAGGTCATCGTTACAGGATGCGACTTGATCGTTATCCCTCGCTCACGCTCAAGATCCATGCTGTCCAGAACTTGATCACGGAAATTCCTGTCCGCAATGGAATGGGTGAGTTGCAGCATGCGGTCTGCCAGCGTTGACTTGCCGTGATCAACATGGGCCACGATGCAGAAATTGCGGATATTGGCGAGAGGAGTTGTCATTTGGAAGCGCTAGCTGCTTTCTGCTTCATCATACGTATGTCTGCAGCCATGTCCGCAGCCCTGAACAAGGCAACGCCGGCAACAAAACTGTTTGCGCCGTTCGCGGCGCAGGCTTCTATCGTATCAAGGCTGACGCCGCCATCGACCATGATATCCGCCGCAATCCCGGCGGACTCCATGCGGTCCCTCAAGATGCGTATCTTCGGCAGCACTTCCGCCATAAACTTCTGGCCGCCATAGCCTGGCCGTACCGTCATGCAAAGCACTTCATCCACAACGTCCAGCACGGGAAACACCGCATTCGCCGGCGTTTCCGGATTCAAGGTGATACCGGCCCTGGCACCAAGTGAACGGATCCTCTCGAGCAGCGAACGTACATCGCAATTGACCTCGATATGAACCAGTACAGTCGTGCTGCCGGCCTTCACAAATGCTTCAGCGAGTTGTTCCGGGTTGCTGATCATCAGGTGCACGTTCAGCGGTATCTTCACAGCTTTACGTGCCATTCGCACCACGTCGGGGCCCATGCTAAGGTTCGGCACGAAATGCCCATCCATGACATCGATATGAAGTTCGTCAGCGCCAGCGGTCTCTGCTCGTTTTGCCTCAGCCGCCAGATTGCCGAAATCCGCGGCCAGCAACGATGGCAGTATTTTAATGCGTGGAATCATTATCATCGCTCCAACTAGTAGCCTGCCCCCACACCCTTCGTGGCGGGAAGCGGGATAGTATATGAGTCTGGCGAGCAATGTCAATGGAAGCCCTGCAAGAAGAGACCCTTCCATTTATTGTCACTGGCGTCCCATAGGGCCGCCAAGGCTGAAGCGGTTTAGACTGAAGGCTGAAGGTAAAGAACGAATCTAGTAACCCGGGACTATCGAAATGACATCGAGTGTAATTATGCAGAATGATGCGAATTTCCTAACAGTCTTCAGCCTTCAGCCTATTAACCTGCGTCCTATGGGACGCTAATGATTAATTGCAAAAAGACTGAAACACATGTTTGACACGGGTGATCGCTTCGGCACATACTCCAGCCAGGATGAAACTCGTTCAGGGATGATCAGAACAGATCTGTAGTTATAACTCCCACGGAGGAGACGAACATGAACATACGTACCATGATAGCGGCAGTACTCACCTGCAGCCTGGCGTTCAGCGCCTTTGCGCAGGAAGACGACGGCAATTGGCTGAAACAAAGCATGGTTGTAAAGACAACTCAAACCGAGCAGCGGAACGCCAAAGGCATTGTGATTGGCGGGGAGATTGTCACGGAAACAAGGATCAACGCCACGCGCGTCGTAACGGAAACGCAGGATGCGGACAGGAGCGGCCGGCTTCGCGTGATCCGCCGTACAACGGATACGACCGACACCCTCGGTAACAAGGTGCGGGAAACCGAGGAGCTTTCCTCAGATGGTCAACTGATCGTAACCTCTGTCACTACTGAAACCAAAATGGCGCAAGGATACATCTTGACCGTTCAGGGCCGGGACAGATCCGGAAACCTTGTCGTGACCAAACGGGTAACGCAGGAGCCAAACGAACTGGGCGCGAATGTGACGACAGTCGAGATGTTGGACGGGCACGGCAATCTCGTGCCAATCCAGGTTACGACGCAGCAGCAGACCCTCGGCCTGATGAAGTGACAGACGACGTATTGGCGAGGCTCTTTGCTACGGCTCAATCACGGTGCGCATCCACGCAGCAACCTCATCGTTGTCGGCGAGAGCCGAGTTCGAGGAATTTCATACGAGACGCATCGAGCGTCGGATTTGAATCATTCCTTTCGATCTGCGGAATTCCTTGTTTTCCCGTCCGGCATCGGACATCATCGCGCACCTATGAATACCAGGTTGAAGCTTCTCTATTGGGTACCGGCTGCGGTCTGGGCATCCGGCATCTTTTGGCTGTCGTCCCTGCAGCATATCCCGGACATAGGGCCGGAATTCTCGTTCAAGGACAAAGTCGGGCATTCTGTTCTGTACTGGGGACTTGGGATGCTGGTGGCATGGGCGCTGCGGCGTGGACACAACTTTTCATTGGTTACAACTCTATGGCTCACTATCGTGATCTCCTCTGCGTACGGGGCTACTGACGAATGGCATCAATACTTTGTGCCCTACCGGAACTGCGACGCCTGGGATTGGGCGAGCGACGTCGCCGGCAGCGCATCGGCCGCAGCCGTGTTTTTTATCTATGAATCAAAACGATTCGCAGGAATGCAATCTGCCGGGAAGACCGACTCTCAGGTGTGATGTTATTATGCCGACCGGCAATCTCAGGGAAGTTCTCCGTAACCACATTGGGCTGATTTCAGGACGGGCTTCAGGTGACCACGCCGGATGATCTTTCAGTCACGAGCGACTCCAGCCTGGCGAGTTTCAGTGTGCGATGCGCGGCATCGCGAAAACCAAAGCATCGAAACTCAACACGCGCTTGCTCCGCCTTCTTTTTAACTGAAACAAGGAAGCCGATGGCGGCACTGTCCATGAATTCCACGGCGCAAGCATCCACCGATACGCCGCCGGGCGCAGCGCCGTCTTCCATCTTGTTCCACGCAACATCAAATTCCTTTCTGAAGGCACCAAGGCTGGCTGCCGTGAATTCGACCGGTAGCTTCAGCGTGAGTTGACGATCTGGATCGAGCTGGATACTGCCGTCGACTTCGGAGTGTCTTGCTTCACTTAATCTCTGCATCAATTCCGCCGGGGTTTCAGACACCTTGATATAGCGATTCAGCCGCACAAACCGGAGCAAGCGAGCGACACGCAGATGGGGCGCGAAGAGGTACATACGCCGGCCGGCGGAACGGCAGTACCGGCTAAGGGCTAGTAGCACGCCGAGATCACCGCTGTTGAGCCACTTGCATTCGCACAGATCGATGACCAGCATACGCTTGCGGGCTTCGGCTGCGCACTCCAGACGGAAATATTCAATTTGCCCGGTGTCGGAGTCGGGTTGAAATACCATTCGTTTCGCATTGAGGCTGGCAAGTTGTTCCAATTCCAGCCTTGCTTTGCCTCTTCCGCCGTCGAACACAGGCATATAACGCAGAAACAGCAGCCTGAAGATAACGGTGCATAGGAAACTAATGTTGGCAAAGTACCGGCCGAACAGTCGCCGCGGGTCGGAGAACATCCGCCACAGCCATTCCAACGCCAGCTTCTGGACAAATCGCGGAGCCCGCTTTTGCGCGCCTGCAAGGAAGTCGAGCGATCCGCCGACGCCCATTGCCACAGGAATATGCCATTGACGGATGTGGAGATTCACCCATTTCTCCTGCTTGGGGGCCCCGAAAGCCACCAGCAAAATGTCGGGAGCAGCGGATTCCAGACGCGCCAGAATTTCCGCGTTGTTCATGTTCAGGATGTCGGCCTTGGGAGGCGAATAGCAACCAGCGATGCGCAGGCCGGGATACCGCTCCACCAGCTTTCCTGTAGCTTTCTCGGCCACGCCCGGTGCGCCGCCGAGGCCGAAAAGCGAAAACCCCTCACGCGCGGCCAATTCCGCAAGCATGGGAACCAGGTCGCTGCCGGTCACCCGCCCCTTCAGTCCGGGACCCATGAGCCGGGAAAGCCAGACAATCGGGATTCCGTCGGCCACAACCAGATCCGCCTCAAGCAGAATGCGATGAAGCTCGGGGTCCAGCCATGCCTGCATGATAAAATCCATGTTTGCGGTGGCGATGTACGCTGGTCGTTTCGAAAGCACCCGCTGCCTGGTCCATTCAATAGTATCTGCAAATGAGACATTACTGAACGGGATCCCCAGAATCACCACGGTACTCGCCGGACTTCTACCCATCTCGTTCATCATGAAGGACTCCGATTGACTTTCGTGTTATAATCATATAATAGAACCCGACTAGTTGAAAGCGTTTTCGGGCGGCACTGTTGCTATGGAAGTCAAGTACATCATCTTCGCTCTAAGCGTTGTGCTGGGCGTGCCAATCGCGATTGCCGCGTGCCTGCTGCGACCGGCACTCACTCGTGTGGTCATTGGCCTGATGGTTTGGGCGACCTGTGAACCTGACCTTGTCGGCATCAACTTCGTCTCCCGCGAATTCTACCGTGCCAACACCAGGGGATTCGAAGTGAGCGTAGTGGATCTCTGTGTGCTCGTGCTGCTGGGCTTCATGCTGCTGAAGGGCAAACCGTACCGCCCCATGCGCTGGTTTCCACCTCTGACCTGGCCCACCGCCCTGTATTTGCTTGTCGGCATCATTGCATGGACCCAGGCCGGACCCTCTCTTTCTGTTCCGGAAGAGGCAACTACGGTGCCTTATTCAGTTTTCGAGGTCGGTCTGTATCCACTCTTCGAACTGACAAAGATTGTTCGCGGTTTCCTGCTCTACCTGGTGGTGGTCAACTACGTCCGCGACGAGAAGGATGCACGCGCCATCCTGTGGGGCATTGCGCTGACAGTGCTCTATATGGGGTATCTCGCTATCAGTTCCAGGTATCTTTACGGCGTCAATCGTGTGAGGGCCACACTTGGACACCCGAACAGCCTGGCCACCTACATGGCGATGATGGGAGCTTTCGTATATGCATTCGTACTGCAGAGTCGCAAGATCGGGCCTAGCGTCTGGTTCGGGTTCCTGGCTTTTCTCTGCGGGATCTCTGTCATCCTGACCATTTCCCGCGGCGGCCTGGCCGCATTGGTCTTCGGCGTATGGCTCAACACGCTCGTTCTTCTACCCAGGCACCTGAACCTCAAGAACTTTGCCTTGATTTCAGTCGGGGTGGTTGCAGCTGGAATTGTACTGTTTATTGCCATGGATACCCTTCTAAACAGGTTCGTGAAGCAGCAGAGCGCCGCGGAAGACATGGCCTACCGGGGGCTCTACAACGCGGAAGCCCGTCTGATGGCCAGGGAGCACCCGTGGGGGGTGGGTTTCGGAAACTTCTCCGCATGGTCATGGTCGCGCTACGCGGAGCAGGTCGATCCGGACCTGCCGCCTGGAACGCCCGCCCACAACAACTGGTATCTCAACCTGGGGGAAGTCGGTGTGCCTGGAGTCATCGCTCTCGCTATTCTATGGATACGATATTTCGCCCTGTCCGTGCCATTCTATTTCCGGTTCCGTAAGGACCTGATCCACACCCTGGCTCTGGCGGGATGCACGTCGGTCATGGTTGACCACCTGCAAAGCTGTCTGCAACTTGGCTATCGCCAGACGCCCATGTATTTCATGATGATGCTTTTTGTCGGTCTCACGGTCGCAGGTTGGTATGCAAACCGTGAGAATCCACAACCACAGAGCTTGCAGACGGCCACATGAATGGGAGATACTGTTTCTGATGACAGCCGTAGACACCAAATTGCCTGAGAATGAGAGAGCAGGCGCCACGGGTGATGCCTTCATGGCTATCCTTGAACGGCGCCGGAGCACTCGAATGTTCAAAGACATGCCGGTCCCGCGCGATCTGTTGGAGCGTCTAATTCGCGCCGCTACGCTCCTACCAACCTCGTGCAACCGGCAATTGTGGCATTTCGTTGTTGTGACGGAACCGGCGCTGAAGGTTAAGGTTTCTGAACTCAGCGACGCGCAGCAGTCATACCTCTATGATGCCCCGGCACTGATCGCTGTATTCTATGATACTTCGCTTGAGACCCGCAATCCCTGCCGGACGGCGGAAGTGACGGTCGGCATGACCATCGGCGCCATCCTGCTTGCAGCTGAAGCGCACGGCCTTGGCGCAATCTATCTTGGCGGTATCCGCCGGCCTGCCGGCATCGCGAAGGCCCTCGGTGTGCCACATTACCTGCGGAGCTTCGGCCTTGTATGCGTGGGCTGGCGCGATGATGATCCGCCGTCGCCCAATCGCCGTCCCGTTGGTGATGTCCTGAGCTTCAACGAGTTCAATCGTCCCAGGGAGCGCTACCATGCCGACATCCGGCCGCACCTCTGGAAACTCAGCCAGACAGCTGATTTTCGCGATAAGCTGCTGTGGTACAAGGGCGTGCACATTGACGGCAAAACTCTGCACGTGGATTCGGATCCGCGTTTCTCTTCGAAGTTTCAGTATATGACCGGACGGCTCGGCATGATGATGGCGCGCTATGCCGCGCCGCGGGTGCTCGATGTCTTGTCTTTCAACGGCGACGTCGTGCTGCAACTGATGAACGCATGCGCCGGGCACATGACTGAACTATATGCATACGACCTGACCGACGGAACCGCCAGGTATATCACTGAGCGCTTCCGCCAGCTTTGTCCGCCGGGGAATGTTACATGCCTTGTCAATGGAGAGACCGACAAGATCGCTATTCCCCTGCCCGACCGCCATGTTCATGTGATGTCATGTTACGAGCGGCTGGAGCACTTTGAGGATCCGCTGCCGCTGCTGCGGGAGATGCACCGTGTTCTGGCGCCCGATGGGCGTGTGCTCCTGGTCGTTTCAAACAGGATTTACCCGCACATGTATCGTTACAAACGCATGCGGAGAAAAGACTACTCGCTGGGCCGCAACTGGAACCGGGGCCCCGAGCGCAAGTACAACCCGGCGCTGATCGAGCGGTATCTGCATGAAGCAGGATTCCGTGTGGCCGCCACGGTTGGTCTGCAGCCCGTTCATTTGAAGGCAGCGGCGTTTCTGGCGGCTTGCTGCCGCCGTTTCGGTAATCATTCCGCGGCTGACCGACTGACCGACTGGTGTACGCAACGTTATGTGTCTGAAGGCGCGGGAAAGTATTTCAGCAGCTCACTTGCCTATGAACTTGTCAAAGACTGATATTGAAAGCGCTGGACTCGGGCTCGGCCGTCTTGAGGCCTGGTTCGAGACGATGCGCGGTGACGGCGGCTACTACGGCCCTGTAGTGGGCCTGCGCGGCGTCTCCATGACCTGGTGCGGTCCTGGTCACGACTGGCGCTGGGCAGGTATGCTGGATGGCTGGATCGCCTTGCATCGGCGCACCGGAAATCCCCTCTATCTCAAGCGCATTGAACAGGCGCTTCATGATCTTCAGCAAGTTCAGTTGTCGAATGGAACGTTCCGCAATTCATACTTCGAGAATAATCCGTTTGAGGGTGGCATGCCGTATGAACCGGCGACCATCGCCGCAGTTCTCCGGGCCGGCCGTTATCTCAGGGACCAGGGCTGCCGGTGGCCGGACGGAACGGCGGCCATGCTGGAACGGTTTGTGGAACAGCGGCTTATCAGGGAACTCTGGAACAAAGTGCTGCGTACCTTCAATAACTGGTTGCAGAGCGATTTCGAGTTCTACTCACCGCCCGCCGTTGCTTCGATCGTGGAGGTGCTGTGTGATTATGGAGAGTTGACGGGAACAACGGATCGCTTGACGCCGTATATCAGCGGAGCCGGGGAATCTCTTCTCAAGAGCCAGATCAACGCCGGGCCGATGACCGGGGCCATGCCGGTGTCAAATCGCGAAGGGGCATCGGCGTCGCCGTATCTTGCTGCCAGATGCCTGCCCGCGCTCGCGTGCCTGCGCCAGCGCTCCGGCGATTCGCGCTTCGCCGCGGCTGGCGATGCGCTGGCTGGTTTTGTGCTGCGTTCCATGTTGCCTGACGGTGGCATCCCCTTCATGGTATTTGCCAACCGGCCTGCCTGCGTGGCTCCTGTTTTCGTCGGCGCCACGGCTGGCGCTCTCGTTGAACTTGACCGGGCTCAACGATTGGATGCCGACGTGGCGCATGCTCAACTGCAATGGCTGCTTGAACGGCAAACGGCTTCCGGCGCGTTCGATACCGCCGTGGGGCTCGGATCCGGCGCGCTGCACGCGCGCCGACCCGACTGGCGTGATGTTCTGCCTGTATGCGGATGGGCCGATAAGGTATACGCTCTTCTTGCCGGCCTCGCCACTGGAGTTGTCCCCGCCGGAACGAGTGGTTCTGTCTGCCGCGCCGTTACCGTACGCGGACGCGCGGCTGAGTTCACGGAAGATGCGGATACGCTGTCCTTGAAAAATGGGAAAGACGTCTGGTACGTCTGGCGTAAACGGACGGTCTGGCCGGAGACCTGCCGGTTGTGAATACCGGATCGAATATGAAGAAAATCCTTCTTGTTCATGAGACGTTTGGGCGTCTGGCCGGAGCCGAGCAGAACATCCTGGTTACTGCGCCTCGTCTCCGCGAAGACTTCGCCCTGGCCTGCCTCTACTGGAAACGAAGCGGGAAAGACGAGGCGGCGTTCGAAGCACTCTTCCCGGAAACAGTCTCCGTTGACTTCGGAGGACCGGCCGGCGCTGTCAGGAGCGAAGTTGCTCAGGCCATTGCAAGGTTGAATCCGGACCTGATCTATGTTCACAAGTGTGTGGCAATTCCCGTGCTGGATGCTCTCGTCTCCTCAGGCCTCCCAGTGGTCAGGATGGAACATGATCACGATATCTATTGCATGCGAAGCTACAAGTATTTCCCTTGGAACCGGCGCATCTGCGTGAAGAAAGCCGGTCCGTGCTGCCTCTTCCCTTGCCTGGCTTCGATCAGGCGCGATCGGTCGCGCGGACCCTTCGGCATCCAGTGGATCTCCTATCAACGTCAAATGCGCTGCATTGAATTGAGCCGCCGTTTTGCCGCCCAGTTTGTCGTGACTCACTACATGCGCGATGAGCTCATCAGGCAGGGATTTCCGCCGGAACGTGTCATGATCTTCCCGCCCATCCCGGCACCGGCGGCCGCGGTCTTCAGCAGCTCGTTTTCGGAAAGAAACCTGATTGTGTTCGCCGGCCAGATCATCCGGGGCAAGGGGTTGGATGTTCTATTGCGTGCGCTGGCTCTTTGCCGCGCCCCGTTCGAACTGGCAGTACTTGGCTCCGGTTCACACAAGGCATATTGCGAGGATCTGACACGGGAACTGAAATTGCAGGATAGAGTCCGGTTTCACGGCTTTGTGCCGTTCGACAAGATGTCGGAGATATACCGCGAGGCTACTTTGGTTGCTGTCCCATCCGTCTGGCCTGAACCGATCGCCACCATCGGCCTGGAAGTGTTGCGCTATGGCTTGCCTGTCGTGGGATTCGACGCCGGAGGAATCAGTGACTGGCTGAAGGATGGTGAAACAGGGTTTCTTATCCCGTGGATGGACATTCCGGCAATGGCTTCCAGGATTGACGAGCTGTTGACCGACAAGAACAAGGCGCGCCGGCTCGGGGCACAGGGGCGTGAGTTTGTAAACCGCGAGTATGCTTTTGATCCATACATTTCGCGGATGATGCGGGTCCTTCATGCCCTGATCGACGGGCAGGCACCGGCCTTGGCAGACCGCGGCCTCGGCGTAAGGGTAAAACCATGATCGACTATCTCGACTTCTGGAAGTTGACCAGGCCGCCATTCGATGCCGGGCCCGACCCGACTTTCTTTTTTGAAAGTCTCGCCCATGGCGAAGCCCTGGCCAGACTGATGTATTTTGCCGCCGACCGGACCATGGGTATGGCCGCGCTCACCGGCGAGATTGGAGCAGGCAAGACCCTGACCCTGCAGGTGCTGGCCAGCCGTCTGCGGCCGGATCTCTACCGTCAGATCATGGTCTTCACAACAACCGGCTCCTGTGATCACGTCCTGGCGGAAATCAATCGCCAATTGAAGGGTGGCGAGCGATCCGGGCATGAACCGCTGGACTGCGCCGGTCTGGTTCTTGAGTTCCAACGGCTCGTGCGGGAAAGAATCGTCGCCAGTGGTCGACATCTGCTTGTCGTGCTTGACGAGTCCCAGTTCATGGATGAATCATGCCTGGATACGCTCAAATGCCTCACCAATCCGATATCCGCCGGTGTCTCGCCCGTGAGTTTGATTCTCGCCGGGCAACCGGAACTCAAAGCCAGGCTGCGCGCCCTGCCGCAAGTCTACCAGCGATTGGGTCTGATCTACCATCTCGGGTATCTGACCCGCGAGGAGGTTGCGCCGTATGTACGCCATCGCATGGCGATCGCCAAGGCTGTCCGCGAAGAGGTATTCGACGAGAAGGCCAGTAACCTTCTTTTTGAGTTTTCCGGTGGTTGTCCACGTCAGATCAACCGGATTTGCAAACTGGCAGTGGATCGAGCATGTTTATTGCAGCAGACCGAAATAGACGTTAGTATGCTGCGATTGATAATTGATGATTTCGAGAAGCAATTTGCCTGATACAAGTGACTTGATGAATGGACCTAACAAAGAATCGGGTGATGAATTCAGTGTTCGCGATCAGTTCGCGGGCCGGCAGGAAGGCCCGAAAACCGACGTTTTATCCGCGGCATTACCGTCGGCGGATATGAACGGTTCCCGCGAAAGAGGCGCCGTTCAAGCGCCGCTTCGCCGCCCGGTGACGGCGGACAATATGCTCAAGCACATCGACTGGGCCGCCCTGGGCCGTGGTGTTCTACGCCGTGTATGGCTGATAGTTCTTATCGCGGCCGCGACCACGAGCCTCGGGTTGCTCGGGGCTGTGAAGGCTGGCCGCGTCAAGTATGATGCGCGAGCAAGCCTCCTGTACCGGACGGACCGCCAGAAGCAGACGCTTGCATCCTCAGGTTCAGCGTTTGCCATCAAAGGACTTGCCCGCGGCACCGCGCTCAGCCTGCTGCGGCGCACAAGCAATATGGAGGCGGTTCGGACCAATCTGCATCTCAAGATGACCGCTGATGAACTCCGGTGGCGCATTCAAGTTAAGTCCGACAAGAGCTCCGAGATCATCCTTTTGACGGTTGACAACATGCCCACCGCCGATTCCGCGGTAAAAGTTGCCAACGAGTCGGTGCGAGTGGCATTGGAAGACAACCGTGATTTCTATCGTTCCCAGGCGATCCAGTCAGCCGAGCGCTTCCAGCAGCAGGCAAGTCTGGCCCGCAAAGAGCTGGATGTCCTCAACAGTCAACTCACATCCTTTCAGGCAACCAATCGCATGTTGGAGGTTGCGGCCGATACCGCTGCTTTCCTTGATAGTGTAGCGGTTGTTTCGGAACGCCTCAGCGCAGCGAGGATCGCGTACGATTCGCAACTGCTCCGGATCGAAAACTATCGCAAGATCATCAAGGACCTGCCGGACGAGGTGCTGAGGGAGTCGCTCGAGGATAATCCTCTGAAACGTCGGATTTCCAACACTGAAGTGGCGCTTATGGAAGCTCGCACCAAGTATGGACCGGCCAATCCACGAGTACAGATACTTGAGGACGAAATCAAGGAAATGCGCCGCACCATGGCGGAAAAGACCTTTGATGAAAACCGTGAGCGCGTCTATGAGCCGAACCCGGCCAAAAAGCAGTTCGAGCAGGAATTGCTCAGGCTGAACGCGGAGAGAAGCGTCCTGGAGGAGGCCGTCAAACATGTATCCGCGGAGATGGCGGATGTGGAGCGGAAGTTCGCCTACCTGCCCCAGAAGCAGATTGAACTGGCCGGCTTTATTCAGCGGCGCGCCGCAACCGAGGAACTGTGCAGGGCCTTGGAAAAAAGCATGGGTGAGGCCAAACTTGCGGCGGATCTGGATCTTGCCGATTTTGAACTGCTGGAGTCATCCAGAACAGGAACCGCCACACATTCGAAGCTGGCCTCGCTTCTCCCTGTCCTCGGACTGCTGCTCGGTCTGATAGGCGGAACAATTGTATGTGTCGCTGTTGCATGGCTTGATCCAAGACTGAGAACGGCAGCTCAGATCGAACTTGCATACAGCGCGCCTTGCCTCGGCGTCGTTGCCGCCACCGATACCGCCGCGCTGGGAGATGCCTTTCTTCCAATATCCCGTTCTGTCTACCAGCGATGGACGCAGCGGTCCGCCACGGATGGCGCAGGTCTGCTCGCCGTCTTGAGCGCGCAGAAGGGGGAAGGCAAGAGCACGCTGGCTTTTCAACTTGCAAAGTACTGGGCGGGGCTGGGCGTGAAGACCGCCTATCTTGATTTCGATTCTGAACCCAGTACGGTCATGAACGTGCCGTCCTCGGTACGAGGAATCGAGGACTATCTCTCCGGAAGAGCCGCATGGGAGAACGTTCAGTTCATTCAGGACAACGTGGCGTGCTTCAAGCTGCTTGCCGATGCCGGGAATCTGCCGGAACGTCTGCACGGCAAGGCCATGGTGCGCCTCCTTGAGACGCTGCGGGCGAATTACGGTTGTGTCGTCATCGACACGCCGGCCTTCCTCGAAAACCGGAGTGCGGAAATGCTGGCCCTTCTGGTAGAACGTACTGTCTGGATAATCGATGCGTCGCGCACCCTGAGGACAACCGTCAATATTGCCTTTGATGAGCTTGATCGCTCCGGCATTCGACCCATGGGCATTATTCTTAACTTTGCCGAACAAACCCGGATTGCACGTTGAAAAGGATGGGGCTGTCGCCAAGATGACACATGACAACGAGAGGCTGGGCGGGCTGCAGCGGGCAATCAGATGGATTTGTCTTGTCCTTCAACTGTTCTCATGCCGGGCCGCTTATTCGCAGCCGTCACCTTCCGATCCCGCGGCTGTTCATTCCGCGGCCACGACTGATGTCATGACTGCTGCGAGTAATCCGGCTGCCCTTCCGGCAAACTATTTCCTGCCGTACGATCCTTCTTCCTTCCATCTTTCGGTCGGCGATGTTGTCGATGTCTCCGTCTTCGGTTTCGGCGACACTGTGGCCGTTACTCCGATCGCCCCGGATGGCAAGTTGTACTACATGTTTATGGAGGGTATTGCAGCCGCCGGTCGAACTCCGGATGAAGTTGCCAGGGATATCGAGCGCGGCCTCGCGCATCTCTTCAATCAGCCGGGTGTATCGGTATTGCCGCAGCAATTTGCGAAAAACCGCTTTCTGGCGCTCGGCAAGGTTGTATACCCAGGCACGTATCCCCTTGAGAGTTCGCTAACCCTGCGCCAGGCCCTGGCAAAGGCCGGAGGCCTGGCACAGGGCATATATCGCGGGAGCACAATTCAACTGGCTTCACTGAAGGACAGCTATGTTCTTCGTGCCGGGGAACGAATTCCAGTCAACTTTGAGTCTCTTGTGAACCGTAATGATGCATCACAGGATGTCTATGTGCGACCAGGTGACGTAATCTACATCGCATCGGGCCTCGGACAGGAGGTGTACCTGATGGGCGCAGTCAGTGAGCAGAAGACCACGGCCTACACTGATGGCCTGACCCTTGTTCAGCTCATATCAGGCTCATCGGACCGGGGAGGCGGCTATCTTCAGAATGCCTGTCTCAAACAAGTGTTGATACTGCGCGGCGCGCTCAAGGATCCAACCACGTCCGAAGTCAATCTTTCCCGTATTCTGGAGGGGCGGGCGCCAGACGTGTTTCTGATGCCTGGCGATATAGTGTACGTTCCGGAGAAGCCGTTCCGCTTCGCGCGCGAACTGGCGCGCAATGTGGTGCTGACTTTTGTCCGCACATTCGCCGCGGAATTTGGAGCCACACTGGTCCAGGAGACTTTCTTTTCCACCGGGGCCACATCGGCTGCCACGCCTTCGGGAGACACCGGCAATGAATGACCATCGCTGCCATCCATCCGGGTCGTTCCGCCGCCGCATCCATGAATGCATTCCGGTTCTCGCCATAATGCTGGCGAGTGCTGCCGGTTGCGCCACGCGGGGCACGGATGGCGGGTATCCGCAGGCCGGAGCCGTGCCTTCCGCTGAGTATGAGCGTGTGGACCTGACTTCCCAGCCAGAAAGCAATTCCACGGTTGAGGTGGCGTCGTGGCCGTATCGGCTGGGTGTCGGCGATGTTTTGAACTTGTCGGTATACGGTGAAGAGAAGAGCATGCGTGAGGTTCCCGTGGACCCCACCGGCAACATAACCTACATGCTTGTCGGAACAGTAACGGCCGCCGGCCGTACGATCGACGAGATACGCGCCGATCTCCAGAAACGCGTTGCCTCAAAACTCAGCCATGGTATCATCAATATCGTCCCGGTGCGCTTCGGGAGTCAGACCTTCACCATTCTGGGAGAGCTCAACTATCCCGGAACCTACCTGCTTGAGGGAAATACGACGGTACTCGACGCCGTCGCAAAGGCGCGCGGGATCCGCACCGGCTACTTCCGTAATTCCACCGCCGAGATGGCCGACTTCAAGCACGCAACCCTGATGCGCAAGGGACGTCTTCTGCCGCTGGATTTCGAGGGTCTTCTGCATCGCGGCGACGCCGCGCAGAATCTGGAACTACGCAACGGAGACATTATCACCATCCCCTCCTCCCTTGTCCGCAGCATCTATGTTCTCGGTGACGTCAACTTTCCACGTACAATCGGATTCTTCTCCGCCGTTTCCCTGGTGCAGGCGCTCACTGAGGCCCGTGGCTTGAAGTCCGCCTCTGACGGACGGATTGTCGTTGTGCGCGGCTCGCTTTCCAAGCCCGAGGCACGCGTGGTCAACTACTACCGGATCATCAAAGGACGGGAGACAGATGTCAGGCTCTCGCCCGGCGATATTGTGTACGCGCCGCCGCCACGCTTCAAGCTGCTGCGCGAGATTGTCCAGGCGGCTGTGTCGGCGTATGCCACGACGTTGTCCGCCGAATCGGCGACGGAGTTATACCTTAAGACCAGTGGCTCGGATCGGAACACGGCGCGGCCGATCATTGTACCTTGAAACCTGCGGGAAACATGACAGACAGCCCAGAGACTACAGGCAACGCGAATGGCAATCCGAAGGTAGCGGAGTTGTCGGAACCAGTCTATTTTTCGCGCGAGGCGATCGGTGGGCTGCCTTGGATGATTCTCAACAAGATCCTCATGTTGTTCGTCTATATGGGCCTTTCAATCCTGACGGTGCGGCTGCTCGGTCCGGAGGAATATGGGCGCTTCAGTCTGATACGCAACATCACCGATTACCTGGTTGTGGTCTGCGCCCTTGGGCTTGACGTTGCTCTTCTGCGCTTTATCCCGGAACTGACCGCCCATCGCAACCGGGCCGGGTTGCGCCGCCTGCTTGTGCGATCACTGCTTCTCCAGCAGGCGGCGGCCATGCTGTCGCTCGGTGTGTTGCTTGCCATGAAGCCATTGCTCAACCAGTGGTTTCACATGGATTTCAGGGGGCTCCTCGTTCCGGCCGGCTTTTTGCTGGCTGCCACCGTGCTGAAGGACTCGCTCAACAACGCGTTCACGGCTTTGTTCCGGTCGAAAACAGTCGCACTTCTGTCCCTCATCAACGGCGTTCTATGGCTGGCGTGCCTGGTCGGCGTCTTGCGCTGGCGGCCCGAGGCCGCCATGGCAATGACCGCCCAGACGGTCTCACTTCTCCTTGTGTACGGCGTGAGCCTGGTAATGTTGACACGCCTGGTTCACGGTCTGCCATGGCGGTCCCCTCCCCTCGGCATAGGCCGTGAGCGCGCTTTGAAGCTTTCCTTGCCTACCATGCTCAACACCGTTCTACGCATGCTCATGATGAAGTATACGGAAGTGTTCTTCCTTGGTGCCTATTTCACACCGGCTATTGCCGGCTACTACGATCTTGGATACTCGACACCACAACTGGTGCTCACCTTGATTCCTGCTGCGCTCCAGACCCTTTTTACCTCAGCATTTGCGCAGGCCTACACGCGTGATCCCAACTGCCTGGGCCGCCTGATCGACTCTGTATACAAGTTGACCATTCTGATTGTCTTGCCGCTTGCCGCATTCGGCCTGTTCTTTGCCCCGCGCGGAATCGTACTTCTATATGGCCAGTCGATGTCCCCTGCCGGCCCGGTTGCGGCTGCCTTCTGCATCCTTCATGTACTGCCTCTCATCTCCACTCCACTTTCCATGGCCATCACAGTGAAGGAAAAAGTGCTGCAGATGCTCCCGTACATGCTGCTGCAGGTCGGGGTGAACCTGCTGTTGGACTGGCTGCTCATCCCCCATTTCGGCATGGCCGGCGCCGTGGCCGCAGTTGCGGGAACGTTTGTTCTGACCATTCCATGGAGACTCCGTGCGGTCCGGAACATCCTCGGCGGCATTAACTTCCCCGTCGGGTTCTTCATACGCCAGGTTCTGGCGACGTTCGTACCGGCCGCCGTTCTGAGCCCGCTGGCGCCTCACCTGAACCTTGTCTCCCTCCTGATTCTAGGGGCGACATACCTTGCGCTCTATCCGGTGTTGATCCGGATGCTGCATCTTGTCCGTCCCGGGGATATGGCGGATTTACGCTCGCTGGGCATTTCGAAGATCAACCGTGTGCTGGATCTTCTGACCGGCCCCGGAAGCGCTGCGGTGAAAGGAGGCCGGACATGAGAATTCTTCTGGGCGGTGTGCCGTTCGGGCGCAACAATGTCGGTGACGAGGCTATTCTGGAGTGTGTGGTGACTATCGTACGCGGAGCGCGGCCTGATGCTGAAATAAGCGTGAGCACGGATGACGACTCGGCGACCGCCCGTAAACTCGGTGTTCGCACGGTGCCGCTTTTTGGATTTGCCGCGCCTTACAGCCGCGCTGAAATGGCGGATGAGCTGCGCGCTCATGATGTCTTCATCTGGGCCGGCGCGACAGGTCTGTCGGATTATCCTGAAATTCCCGTTGAGATGCTCCGCATTGCTCAAGACGCGGGCCGGAAGACCATAGTCTGGGCCGTTGGAATGAACGACGAACTCAACCCGGCAAAGTACCGCGTACTTCCAGGCAGGCGCCGCACCCTGCTCTCAGCCGTCCGTACGCTAACGCTCGGTTCCGTTGATGCGGTCGCATGGGAGGAACGGCGGCGCGTGCACCGTGCCAGAAAGCTTATCGCAGCCGCGCTGGATGCGACGGATCTCCTGGTCGTGCGCGACCCCGAGAGCGCCGCTCAGTTGCTTGGATGCGGCGTGACGCGCGAAATTGTCGTCGGGGCCGACTCCGCGTTGATTCTGAAACCGGCCCTCCTCGATTCTGTGCCTGTCAACGGCGGTCTGCGCGATGCTCTGGCCGGGCCTGGACCACGTGTTGGATTCTGCGTTTCGGCACAGCGTGCCATCAAGGATGAGGCGGCACTGACCGCTGTTCTGGACCGCCTGGTGGAGGACCGCGGTGCGCGCATTGTTTTCATCCCCATGAACCCTTTGACGGACTCCAAACTGATGGCCGGATTGCGCGAGCGGATGGAGCGCCCCGACCGGGCCTTTGTACTTGAGGGCCGCTACGAGCCCGCGGAGATCATGGCTGTGGCGGAGAGGATGGACGTCATAGCCAGCAGCCGCCTGCACCTGCTGATCTTTGCATCCACGGTTCATGTTCCGATTATCGGCATCAGCCGCGGTTCAAAGGTGGACAATTTTCTTGCTCCCTTCGGTTTGCGTTCCGTAGGCAGCGTTGAGTCGTGCGATTTTAATGCGTTGAAGGCGGAAACACTACGCCTTCTCGATGCCAGGGATGCCTTTGTTGAGCGAAGCCAGGCCGTGCGGCGTGGTCTCCTGGAGCGGCTCGCCGCGGCTCGCTCACGGCTTGCAGGAATACTTTCGGCGTGACGCTGTTGTGTGATACCATATCCCTTTGCACTGAAGATAATTATGATGCAATTGCCGGTGAAATTTGATAGTGTAACGGACGTGTCAACATTTCGTGATATTGGTTCGCACCCGAACAGGCGCATGCGGTCGTCGAAAGGCGGCTCGCGCCCATCCATGCTTTCAATTCTGGTCGGATTTGTGCTAATTGCCTTCTTTGGAGCCTCGTTTGCGTTCTGGACAGGCCGCAATTCTGATCATGACCGGAGGCGCAATCTTCTGCGGCAGGCCCAGATTGCCGCCGCCTCCATTGATCCGGCGATGGTGCTGAGGCTCACCGCATCGACAGCCGATACGGCAACTCCCGAGTATCGCGCAATCTGTGAAGAGTTGAGGCGGATACGCTCAGCCTCATCGGACATTCGCTTTGTCTATCTGCTGACTCAACGTAATGGGCGGGTCGTTTTTCTCGCCGAGTCCGAGCCGGAAGACTCCACGGACCACTCCCCCCCTGGGATGGTTTACGAAGACGCTACCGATGAGCTCAAAGCGGCGTGTACGAGCGGCCAGTCCTTTACGGAGGGACCGCTGAACGATCAATACGGGGTATGGGTTTCCGCCTTTGCATCCATGCGTGGCCCTGGTACAGGCGAAATCATTGCGGTACTGGGCATGGATTGTGACGCCAGGAACTGGCACAAGTGGATTATCAGGAGCCTTATGGAGCCGCTGCTGATCACTTTGCTTGCGGCGGTTTTGTGGGGGGTTCTTGTGATATGGCTTCGATCCATACAACTATCCGCCGATAGAATCGCGGCCTCGGATAGAAGCCTGCGCGTGAGCGAAGAACGGCTGAGGTCGGCGTTGTTCGGCGCGCGACAGAGCCTTTGGGACTTGAACTTGTCGGACGGCAAGTTGTACTTCGACTCCCAGTGGAGTTTCCTGATCGGATGCGCCTCTTCCGAGACGCCAGGACACATCGACGTCTGGCGAGGCATGATCCACCCGGAGGATCTTCAGGGACTTCTCAAAGTCATACACGAAGCCCTGGAATCACCGGAAACATCGCACTTTGAGGCTGAGTATCGTGTTCGCGCAAAATCCGGAGATTGGATCTGGATTCTCGATCGCGCGCTGATTGTCAGGCGGGATGTCGATGGCGAACCGGTCCGAATGACAGGCACCATCCAGAACATCACTTCGAGAAAACAGACCGAACATATTCTCCATGAACGCGCAGACCAGATGGAGCGGCTCAACCGGATGATGAATACCCGCGAAGGGCGGATCGTTGAATTGAAGGAGGAAGTGAACAACCTGCTTGGTAAGCTTGGGCATCCTGCCAGGTACGGGAAGGAGAAACTGATGCCGGAACCGGTTATCGATCACGGCAGTCCTATCCCCGAACAATCCTTGCAAAAGAACATGGTCAGCGTCATGGAAGACCTTGAAACGACCAACCACAGGTTGCAGAAGGAGATCGCGGAACACCGAGAGAGCGTGGACAAGCTTCGCGAGCTTTCGCAGGCAGTCGAACAAAGCCCGGCTTCTGTCATAATCACAGACCCGGAAGGTGTCATCCTCTATGTCAATCCTACCTTTACGGAAGCGAGTGGTTACTCGGCCTTCGACGTGATTGGCCGGACACCTGCCGTCCTGAAAAGCGGGAGGCAAACCACGGAATTCTATCGTATTCTATGGGAGACAATTCGCGCCGGAAAGACATGGCGCGGCGAGTTCGAGAACAGGCGTAAAGACGGTACTGCATTCTGGGAACTTGCCGTCATTTCGCCAATACTCGATTATCAAGGCCGGATTGTGCGTTTCCTCGCGCTCAAGCAGGACATTACGGAAAAGCGGAAGGCTGACGAGCAGATGCGTCGCACAGTGGCTGAAATGGAACAGATGAACCGCCTGATGACAGGGCGTGAAGAGCGTGTTCTGGAGCTTAAAACCGAAGTCAACGAGTTGTGCCTGGCGCTCGGACGGCCCTATGCGTACCGGGTTCAACAGCAGCGCGCCGATGTCAATGATTCAGAGCTGGAGCCGTCGTCAACACCTGAACAGGAAGAGACACACTCATGAAGACCAGACGAGAAGAAACGCACCTTTGGCTGGCAATAAGCATTTCGCTTACCCTGGCTGCATACCGCATCACAGTTGGTCTGGTTGACTCTTCATGGCCCGGACAGCCTTTGTTCGCCCCTACTCCATTGATGGACTGGCTGACAAACGCTCTTTTCTTCTGGCTCCTCGCGCTGTTGTTGATTGCGTACTTCAAGTGGACCGCTTCCATTAGACATGAGCATTCAATGGAGGAAATATTCTCCAGTGTGCGCACCGTGGCCATGCTCGTGGTGAGACCAGACCGCACTGTCACTTTCAGCAACGCAGCGGCTGGAACGTTCTTCGGATGGGAAGCAGCACAGATGCTCGGGAAGAAAACCGAACTGTTCTACGATGATCGCAGGCTTGACGGAAAGGTCCGGCACGTATCGGCAGCACTCAAGGAAACAAATTTTCATGTCGGTGAAGCAGTTGGACGGCGTCGGAACGGTGATCCGTTCCCGCTGGAGATTGTCACTGCACTGCTCAGCAGCGGAAACGGCGCAGTTCTCGTCTTGCGCGACCTTACAGATACAAAAAAGGCAAATGCGGCATTGAGCGAGGCTAAGAATCGCGCTGAGTTGATCAATCGCATCACGCCCAGCGCGGTATTCACCGTAGATACGGCAGGTTTGATCACCAGTTGGAATCAGCGTGCGGAGGAAATCACCGGGTTCAGTTCGAAGGAGATTATCAACAAGCCCTGCACTCTTTTCGCCGAAACGCCGTGCAAAGACAAATGCGGCCTGTTTGCCGTCGACGTTGCAAAGCCGGTTTTACATCGTGAATGCACTATTGTGACCAAAGACGGTCAGCGGCGAGTGGTATTGAAGAACGTTGATTGCATCCGGGATGAAGAAGGGCGGATTACGGGCGGGATCGAGAGCTTCGAGGACATTACCGAGCGCAAAGGTGCTGAGCAGGAGATGCAGAACATGAATGCACTCATGATGGGGCGCGAGGAACGGATTCTTGAGTTGAAACGGGAAGTAAATGAGTTGCGGGCAAAGGCAGGGTTGCCGCTTGAGTATGATCTGACATGATACTGCGGGGAGGCCGGAATGCCGTGAACCTAAAATCCGTTATCAGGACCTTGTTGTTGCTGAGCATGATCATACCCCTCGCCGGGTCCTGTATCCACGAGGAAACACCCCCTCCTTCGGGAGTGGTCGCCAAACTCCGCTACGTAACGAAGGGACTTCGTTCCGATATGCTGCGAATAGCCGACCAGACAGAACACCTTGCCGGCACCACTGCTGCGGTTTACGCGCGCGCTGACTCCATCATCCGGAGCGTGAATACCAACCAGTATGGCATGACCGACTACGGCGGCTACTACAAGACCTTCGCCAATGACAGAGCCGCGTTATGGGTGTCCGGCGCAGTGCCAGTCGATGACGCCGTGCGGCGCGTGGCGTGGCTGACGGAAGGGATCGATGATGAGTTGGCGCGCGTTGTGGGTGAGTTTCCAGAGGTGGCTCAAGCTTACTACAATGAGCGGCATTCGCTGAACCGCATATATCCGCCTTTTGATGTTCTCGCGCAGTATGAACCGCGGATGGATATAACCGCCTTCAATTTCTACTATCTTGCCGATGAACGGCACAATCCGGGCCGTGGTCCGGTCTGGGTTGGAGAGCCGTATGTGGATCCGGCCGGACGCGGATGGATGATTTCCTCAATTGCACCAGTCTACGTGAGCAATCGCGTCGAAGGCGTGGTGGGACTGGATATCACCATTACGAAACTCGTCAGCCGCTATATCTCGGCCTCAAAGAGAAACATCATGCTGGTCGACCAGCATGGTGTCATTGTCGCCGCGGACGAGTACCTGATTGATCTGCTCGAACTGCCACCGCTGAAAGAGCACAGGTACATGGAAACGATCAAGGGAGAGCAATTCCTGCCGGACGACTACAACCTGCTCAAGGCAAGAACGAAACAGGTTCGAGAGATGGCAGTTCAGATTCTGCATCGTAAGACTCCAACGGTCCGGTTTGTCGCCCGCGGCCGTCGCTTCATGGTCGCGTCGGAATCGGTCGAAGTCCTGCGATGGACAGCTATTATTTTTGAGCCGTTGAACTGATGTTGAAAACAATGAGTGCACCACTGAATATGAAAGTGGACGAATCAACCAAAGTCCCTCCTCTGGTTTCCGACGGCATCATACGCGATAGGATCGCCAAAGCAGCCATACTGCTGGTGCTTGGGCTCGTAGCTGCCGGTGTCGCCTATCTGGTCTTGTATGTGCGGAATGAGCGGATACGGCTGTCCAGAACGCTTCTGGATGCAACGACCTTAATGGGCGAGAATGTAGCCCAGAAAATGCGCGATATCGATGCAGAGTGTCGCAGCGCAATTGACGAGGGCCTGATGGACGGACTTGCGTCGGGCTCAGACCCATATCCAGCCGATCTTGTGTCTCACTGGAAACGGTATTTGATGCGGGAGGGCGAGGCCTTGGCAATGTTGACCCTGACCAACTCGGTCGGCAGCGGCAAGGCGGTCCACCTGCGCGCAGGTAATTATCTGGAAATTGTGGATGGCGACGCCGGGAAGATGGCTGCCGCACTGAGTGCCTGGGTGCCATCTGGACATCCCTTGTCCTTCACTGCCACGCGTGGTGGTACTGGCGTTACCGGCACCGGCTCATCCTCATCCTCATACTCAGTCACCATGTTCTTGAATACTGCCAGCATTCTCAAAGCGGCGTTCCTGCCCGTCGAAGCGAATGTGACATCGTGGGTTGTACTTACGGATGAGAGGAACCGTCCGGTGACCACGCTGTCGGTTTCAAAGCGGATTGAGATCGTCGACAATGTCAACGTAAACATCCCTGATCTCCAAACTGATATCAGGCGCAGATTCAAGGTCGTCGGCGACGGAATTGTGCCTGGATCCCTGTCGCAGACACGCGTAATCGTGGCATACTGTCCTCTGAACATCGGGAATCGTCGCCTGGGTTTGATGGTTGCGGCCGACCGCAGCGCCCTCTTTGGCCCCCTAACTGACACCGCCTTTACCACTGGCGCTCTTGCGGGCGTGGTATGTCTCCTCCTGACGCTTTGCTTTGCAATTATCCTGCGCCGGAGGCGGGAAAGCGAAATCATGCTGACTCGACTTAATGAGTCGCTCGAGAATAAGGTCCGGGAAAGAACCGCAAGGCTTGCCCTGAGCGAAAGAAAGGCTGAAACTGAACGGAAGCAAATGCTCTCGCTGTTCGACGGCATCAATCAACCGGTGTATGTATCGGACATGGACAGCTTCGAAGTGCTCTACGCAAACAGCTTCCTTCGTCAGAAGTTTGGTGACGATGTATGCGGACGCGTCTGCCACAAGGTCTTGCGAGGCCTCAGCTCGCAGTGCCCGTTCTGCACGAACGATCATATTCGCCAGCTCAACGGTGAGCCGTATGAATGGGAGTATCTTGACGCTCAAACAGGGGCCACCTATCAGGTGATGAACCGTATGATCGTCTGGCCTGATGGCCGGAAGGTCCGGTTCGAGATGTCCGTTGATATCACAGCTCGCAAACGGGCTGAGGACGAGCTTCGTCGCCTGAATGAACAGTTGTCGAAGCGCGTCGGGGAACGCACTACAGAACTGGCAGTGCGCGCCTCGGAACTGGAACGCAACCGGCATATTGTGATGAGCATGATGGAAGATACGGAGAAGGCGCGTCGTCGCCTCCAGCAGGTCAATCTCGATCTCCAGGCATCAATAGCCCACGCCAATAAACTCGCGCGCCAGGCTGAGGTTGCCGCCAAGGCCAAGAGTGAGTTCCTGGCAAACATGAGCCACGAGATCCGGACGCCCATGAACGCCGTGATAGGAATCACCGGATTGCTCCTGGATACCCCTCTTAACCCGGAGCAAAAGGACTTTGTTGAAACCATCCGCAGCAGCGGCGATATACTGCTCTCAACGATAAACGATATCCTTGATTTCTCGAAGATTGAGGCCGGCAAGATGGAACTCGAAGCTGAGGATTTCGACCTTATCAACGTCGTTGAGGGTCTGATTGATCTCATGGCCGGCAGCGTTGCGGCGAAGAAACTCGAGCTGCTGTGGACACTTGAGCCTGATATGCCACGGTGGCTGAATGGCGATGTCGGGCGGTTGAGGCATATCCTGTTGAACCTGCTGAGCAACGCGGTCAAATTCACACATAAGGGTGAGGTCATACTGAACATCTCCCTCGACCGGAGCGAGGGGAATAAACGATGGATGCACTTCGCTGTGGTGGATTCAGGCATAGGCATTTCACCTGAGAATCAACTGCATCTTTTTGAATCGTTTTCTCAGGTTGACGGCTCGGCTTCGCGGCAGTACGGCGGCACGGGACTTGGCCTGGCCATCTGCAAGCGTCTGGTGACATTAATGGGCGGCACCATTGGAATCGTGAGCGCAAAGAATGCGGGTTCTACATTCTGGTTTAAACTGCCATTCGGCGTGGCTTCAACAGCCAAACCGGACATGACCAGCGCGTGGAACAATCTGAAGAAGGCGCGGGTTCTCATTGTGGATGACCTCCAGGTAAACCGGAAGATCCTCAGCCACCAGTTTATGTCCTGGAATATGGTTCCTGATATGGCGGCGACCGCAGGTGAGGCCCTTGAGCTTCTGCATCGTGCCAGGGTTGAGGGGCGTCCGTTCTCAGTCGCGCTCATTGATCATGTCATGGCGGAAATCGATGGCTTCGCTCTGGCGCTCAAGATCAGGGCGGTACCGGAGCTGCAATCACTGCCGTTGATCCTGATAACATCGATGGGACAGCGCGAACCCATCGAGAAGTTGCGACAAGCCGGATTCTCAGCCTGCTTGACTAAGCCGCTCAAACCGTCGCCACTCATGGATGCACTGATGGCAGCCCTGAACGGACCAGTAGATGTCGGTCCTAGAATCCAGTCTCAGCGGGCCGCGCCGACAGAGCCGTCGGTCCGGCATACAGAACGCATCCTCCTCGTGGAGGACAGCCCGGTAAATCAGAAGGTTGCCGTCAATCAACTCCACAGAATGGGGTACATGGTTGATGTGGCAGGCAACGGGCTGGAGGCGCTGGACGCGCTTCAGCGGATCCCCTATCATCTTATTCTCATGGATTGCCAGATGCCGGAAATGGACGGATACCAGGCGGCAGCCGAGATAAGGCGGCGCGAGGGCGCAACGCGGCATACTCCAATTCTGGCGATGACAGCCCACGCGCTTGACGGTGACAGGGACAAATGTCTCTCCGTGGGAATGGATGACTATATCGCCAAGCCAGTCCACCCGGAGGATCTGGCGATGAAGTTGGAAAAATGGCTTCGGAAATAAAAGGACTAACACCATGCCAATCCGCAAACGCAATACATCGAAGGACGTCAAATTAGTAAAAGCCATTAGACCAGCCAGGAGCATTACACGCTCAGTTGCGATCAGGAAGGACCTCCTTGATCGTGTTCGAAAGCATATCGTCTCCTCGCGGGGAACCACTCTTGAGCAGGCGACGGACTACGATGTCTGGTTCTGCATGTGTCTGGCGATCCGAGAACTGGGGATGGAACACATGTTGAGCGATCATCTTGCAGCGGGCCGTTCTGAGGATGCAAAGCAGGTGCATTACCTCTCGCTGGAGTTTCTCATCGGGCGGCTGCTTACAAACAATGTCATGGCTCTTGGCCTTGACGAGGCCTTCGGGCCGGTTTCCAGATCGCTGAAACGAACAGCGGATGATATCGCGAACCTTGAGCCGGATGCCGGGCTCGGGAATGGAGGGTTGGGACGCCTGGCCGCGTGCTACCTCGATTCCATGGCGACGCTGGGTTACGCGGGCTTTGGCCATGGATTGCGCTACGAACACGGCATGTTCCGCCAGGAGTTCGACAATGGCTGGCAAACAGAGCAGCCGGATGACTGGCTGAAACTTGGCAACCCGTGGGAAATTGTGCGGCCGGAACATGCGGTCAGCGTCCTCGTGTACGGCCGGACAACTCCCGTATCAAGCCGTCATGGGACCGAATACCCGGTATGGACGGACTGGCAGATGATCGAGGGTATTCCTTACGATGTGCCTGTCATAGGATGGGGCGGTGAGCGTGTCAACATGCTGCGACTCTGGAGTTCAAGAGCGGCGCAGGGCTTCCGGCTGGAAGTGTTCAACGGCGGCGACTACGTGCGCGCGGTTGAGGGAAAGAACTGGGCCGAGACCATCACCAAGGTGCTATATCCCTCCGACTATACCAGCGCAGGCCGCGAGTTGCGTTTACTGCAGGAATACTTCCTCGTCTCGTGCGCCGTTCGCGACATCACCAGGCGGTTCCGCATCCTTCGCCGCGATTGGAGCAGGCTGCCGGAGTCGGCTGCCGCGCAGATGAACGATACTCACCCGTCGCTGGCTGTGGCGGAGTTGATGCGCTCCCTCGTCGATGAGGATGATGTTCCGTGGGAAACAGCATGGGAAATCACTTCCAAGACACTGGCATACACCAACCACACCCTGCTTCCAGAGGCATTGGAAAAGTGGCCCGTTCCACTTTTTGAACGGGTGTTGCCGCGTCATTTGCAGATTATCTATGAGATCAATACCCGCTTCCTTCGCCAGGTGGCCGAGATACGTCCGGATGATCCCGCGCGTCTCCAGAGGATGTCGCTCATCGAGGAGGGCGAAACAAAGCAGGTCCGGATGGCTCACCTGGCCATTGTCGGAAGTCATTCAGTCAACGGAGTGGCCAAGCTTCATTCCGACCTGCTGCGCACACGCGTGGCGGCTGATTTCGCGGAACTCTGGCCTGACAAGTTCTGCAATGTGACAAACGGTGTGACTCATCGCCGCTGGCTCAGACAGTGCAATCCGGAGCTTGCCGATCTGATAACGGGGCGCATAGGCAGCGGCTGGATTCTGGATGCGGATGCTCTCCGCCTGCTGGAGCAACACACTGATGATCCTGACTTTCAACGCGATATACGGCAGATCAAGCGTAGAAACAAGGAAAGGCTGTGCCGGCTTATCCATGACCGTCTTGGTATTTCGCCGGATCCGGCGGCGCTCTTCGATGTGCAGGTGAAGCGCCTTCATGAATACAAACGCCAGATGCTGAACGTGCTGCGCATCATCGCCCTGTATCTGCGTCTTCGCGACCAGCCATCGCTGGAAATGGTTCCCCGTACATTCGTGTTCGGTGCCAAGGCTGCCCCGTCGTATACGATGGCAAAGCGCATCATCAAGCTGATCAATAACATCTCCGTGACGTTTGAGTCGGACAAGCTGGTGCGTGATCGCCTCCGCGTGGTCTTCATCCCTGACTACAATGTCTCGCTGGCCGAGGTCATTATCCCTGCGGCGGACCTGTCAGAACAGATATCCACGGCCGGTACTGAAGCGTCTGGTACAGGAAACATGAAACTGGCGCTCAACGGCGCACTGACAATAGGGACCTGGGACGGAGCGAATATAGAAATTGCTCAGGCCGTGGGGCTCGACAATATCTTCATATTCGGCTGCAGGGCCGAAGAGCTGGAATCGCTGCGCCCGACCTACCGGCCCCATGAGTGGGTGGCGCGCGACCCGGAACTCCAGGCCGTCCTGGCCACTCTTCGAGGCGACACGTTCTGTCCGGGCGAACCGGGTCTGTTCATTGACCTTTACCGCATGCTGACAGAATGGGGTGACCACTTCTTCCACCTGGCCGACTTCCGGTCGTATGTCGACACACAGGCCAGGGTGGATGAGCTTTACCGGCAACCGGAGATTTGGACGCATCAAGCGGCGTTGAACATTGCGAGGATGGGCCATTTCTCCAGTGATCGCGCTGTTCGTGAATATGCACAGACAATTTGGAATGTTCAACCGTCGTGAGCAAGACCGGATCGGAGAGAACAATGACACTGCCTGACGATGCCAGTTGTCCGGCTGCGCCGAATAAGGGGGAGCCTGGATCTCGGTGGTTCCAGGATCTGATACCCGATATTGAATCCCGCTCCGAGGCTTACCGAACCTCCCTTGACGCCGTGGACGATGAGGTTCTGCTTCTCTTCTCCGATCAGATGCGGTTGATCATCAACGCATTGCGTACTGCCATTGCCGCAGGCAACATGGATGACGTCCGCCGTCAGGCGCACTCGCTGCAGGGAATGGGAGGCACGGCCGGTGCGCCTGAGATATCCGTGGTCGGCGAGGAATTGAGCCGCTGCGCCAAGCAGATGAATCTGGAGCGATGTGGCGAACCGACAGCGCGTCTTGAGCAATGGCAGACAAGCTGGATACCCGCGCTCACATCCGGATCACAACATGCCGACATGCCGGCGATACCGCGTCTGACTGGACGTATTCTGGTCGTGGACGATGAATTGCCAAATCGCCGTTTTCTCAAGAAGTTTCTTTCTGAAAGCGGAGCCGAAGTGATCGAAGCCAGCGACGGCGAGCAGGCCCTTGATTTGGCCAGGCAACTGGGACCGGATGTTGCGCTGGTGGATGTCTTGATGCCGGGGCTATCCGGCTACGACGTGTGCAGGCGTCTGACAGAGGACCCGGCGACGCGTCATATTGCGGTCATCATGGTCACTGCGCGTTCAACCGTGGAGGATGTCGAACATGCCTTCGTGCTTGGAGCGTTCGACTACATCCGCAAACCGTTCCATGCCCGCGAATTGCTGGCCCGTGTGTGCAACGCCCTCCAAATCAAAAGACAGAATGACGAACTCCGCCAATGGCAGGCTCGTATGACGCGCGAGTTGGATGCCGCTGGCGCGCTGCAACGCAAGCTGCTGGCCACTGATCCGTTCTTCAGCCCGGCCATCGAAGTCCGCAGCGGCTATCAATCCAGCATGAGCGTTGGCGGCGATGTGTTCGACACCATTAAACTCCCTGACGGCCGCGTTTGCGTCTATGTCGGAGACGTTGCGGGACACGGGGTGGGCCCGGCCATGATTTCCACGCTGCTCAAGGCCGTGGTCAACGAGGTCGCCCGGGAATACGCCGCGCGCGGGCCCGCTGCCATGTGCAATGAAATCCACCGCCGTTTTCGATACTACGTCACCAATGCTGAAGTCTATGCGACCCTGTTCATAGCAATATTCGACGCCACGGGGCGCCGGTGTATCACATTCAATTGCGGTCATCCGATGCCCCTGATGTTCGACGCGAATGGGGATGCGTTGCCGCCGTTCGCTGATCGAGGCGGCTTACCGATCGGCCTGCCTTCAGGGAATGGCGTGGAGAACTACTCATCCAGTGATGAGGTGCAGGCTGACCTTCCGCCCGGAGCCGCGATGTGCGTTTTTACCGACGGGTTGCTTGAAGCGCGGCAGGCGGAGGACGCCGAACCCTGCGGCGCGGAGAACCTTGGTGCTCTGCTGGCTGCCGTGGCGCGTGATCCGGCGATAATCGATCCGTCCCGCGAGATCCTTCGGCGGTTAACGGACCAAGGATATCAGTTGGCCAAGGACGATTGCACACTGCTTGTGGTACGAACACTGGATCCGGCCGGGCTTAGACTGGAACGGGCCATTGCTCCGACCCATGCGCAGGTGGCCGAACTGGCCGAGGCTGTAGAGCAGGTATTCCGGCGGGAAGGGTGGCCGGAGGAGGCCGCGGGCGCCGCTCAGTTGCTCGTGATGGAACATGGGGCCAACGTGGTGGATCATGGCGAGACACCGCCCGGTTCGCGCATCGACCTCCAGCTTCGTCTCTCCGGCAACCTTGCCTGGTTGCTGTTCCGCGATGAGGGGCGGGAATGGGATTTCCAGGATCGCCTCGCTTTCTCGCTGCGCCAACCCGAGGACTCCATTCGAGGGCGTGGTCTGAGGATGATCAAGGCGATCGCCAGGCATATTGATGTCGTGCGTCGCGATCACGAGAATGATATTCTGTATGTGGTGGCCCGGGATTTCGTCGTCGGTGACACAAATGGATGTGAACAGGAGCCGGTCTCATGAATGAAGCCATTTATCAAGCTCGAATGGAACTGTTCAAAACGATGAACCTGCCCGTATCGCAGGCCAGTGTGCACCGTTTGCGGCGGCGGCAGGCCGTCAAACTGGCCGCCTGGGAATTCAGTCTAAGCAGCCTTTTTATTTTCAAACGCATGGTCGACATTATCGGCGCCATGGTCGGTCTGTTCCTGCTGTCGCCGCTGCTCCTTGCGGTCGGCATTGCCGTGGTACTGGAGGACGGCTGGCCGATCTTCTTCGCTCAAACCCGCGTCGGACAATACGGCGAACTGTTCAAATTCTACAAGTTCCGTTCCATGGTGCGAAACGCCGATAAACTCAAGGATACACTGGTGGCACAGAACGAATCCGGGGACGGTGTCATTTTCAAGATGAAACTGGACCCGCGTATCACCCGGGTCGGCCGCTTCATCCGACGGTTCAGCATCGACGAGATGCCCCAATTCCTGAACGTGCTGCTGGGCGATCTGGCCCTTGTCGGTCCTCGCCCACCCGTGCCGCGCGAAGTGGCGCAGTACACCCTTGAGGAACGGAAACGATTGCACGCGAAGCCCGGCATTACATGTCTCTGGCAGATCCAAGGTCGCTCGGAAATACCATTTAAGGAGCAGGTCCGGCTGGATATGCAGTATATTCACAGCCAGAGCCTGCGTAAGGACATCGTGATTCTGCTGAAAACAGTGCCGGCGGTGCTGCTTGGCCGCGGAGCCTACTAAAAGAAAGGGGATAGAATGAACGTACGTTTCGATCTGAGTGAGGGACACGGAATCGTTACGGTCACTGGCGCGTTGAATGCGGCCTGCGTGGATTCCTTCCGTGACCAGTTCCATCGCTGGATGGGCGATAACGATGGCATCCGCAAGATCGTGCTGGATCTGGCCGCCATGGACTTCATTGATAGCGCCGGGTTGGGTGTGTTGATTGCCATGCTCAAGCGGGTCAGCGAGCGCGGAGGAGACATCCTGATCGCGAAGCTGCAGAAGAAGGCCCGCGTTGTGTTTGAGATCACCCGCGCTTACAAAATCTTCGAGATCTATGACTCTGTCGAGGAGGCGCTCAAAGCAAAGGCATGAAGGCGGTATTCCATACCGGAGTCCCCGCGGGCTGGGGCGATACCCTGGGAGATCGACCGTGGTGTCTCGCGCCAGTCGGAGGCAAACCGCTCATCGAGTATTGGCTTGAATGGGCGTTTGATATCGGCGCAGTTGACGTGCGTATCGTCCTCGGGGATGGTGCCGATGAGGTGGAGGAGTTCTGCGGCGACGGAAGCCGCTGGGGACTCCATGCGGACTTCAGCTTTCTCAGGAACACCTCGGCCCCGGATGACTATCTGCGCCGCTCTCCAGAGCAATGGACTGACGGACTGCTGTACATTTGCGGACCGGTCTTCCCCCGCCGCCTGCGCCCTCCGCCATGGGCGAAACCAGCGGAAGGTGTCACTTTGCGGGTGGTCGATGCCGGCCAGACCGCATGCCTGCTCAGTCGCGACACCCGGGCTCTCCGGGCGTTTCTGAGCGGCGCGCCGCCACAGTCCAACGGGAGTTGGGCGGACCTGCAACTCGACCCGATGACGTTGCGGGATGTGAAATCCTACTACGATCTCAACATGTGCCTCGTCGGTGGCGAGCTCTCGCACTATGTTCCGCCGGGGTACTTGAACGGGGATGGCGCATCCATCGGTTACAATGTCATGATTCCATTGTCGGTTGAATTGCGTCCGCCTCTTGTCATCGGCAATGACTGCCGTATTCATTCCATGGCCGTCGTAGGGCCGAATGCCGTCATAGGCAATCATGTCATTGTCGACCGGCAGACGGAGCTTTCGGATTGCGTCGTTATCGACGGCACATACCTGGGCAGGAACCTGGAGATCTCCGGCAAGATCGTCAGCGGCTCCCGCGTTGTTTCACCCGATGACGGATCAGTTGTCGAGTTGTCGGAACCATGGCTGCTCGCGCGACTGGAATCCGAGTCCCGTAGCAATGATCTATTGCGCGCTTTGGTGGGTTGGGCTGTCGCAGTCGGCCTGATGCTGGCACAGGCGATTCCTTTTGTCCTGCTCTATCCCTTGATCCGTATATACTCCATAGGAAGCTATCGTCTCTCTTCCAGGATTGGCCTCGGCGGACGGGTGCGACGCCTTCCGGTTTGGACAACTCTGAATTCTCAATCACGCTTGGGACGGTGTTTCGTCGGCCTGGGTCTGGACCTCTTCCCTCTGATTGCTCTCGCCGCGTTTGGACGCATCTGGCTCTGCGGCCATGCGCCTTTGCACCCGGAACGTGATCAAGCCCTTCGCAAGCGCCTCCACCGTTACTTTCCAGCCGCGATCGGCTACCACACCAGACGCGCGGAAGCCGGTGGCCATGCGGTGGAGACCACGAACGCCTTATACTACGAACGCTACCGCTCCCCGGCCGAGGATCTGCGTACAGTCGTCCGGACTCTGGCAGGACGATTCCTCGACGCGCTTTCAGGTGAATCCGCGACGGCCTGCTGATCGCGCATCCGATCTTCGACTTTCTTCCACATCGCCACCACCTGCTCGCAGTAGACTCGATCATCGGGGTGCTTGAGATCCAGTACAAAGTCAGCCCATCGGCGCGTGGGATGCGCATGTCTGACATACATGGGCTCGACCTGCCGATTCCACTGTTCGAGAATCTCGTCGGCGGTCCGGCCCCGTTCGAGTACGTCCCTTCGCAGCCGACGGCTGAGACGCTCCTCCGCAGGCACATCAACGAAGAAGCGCAAATCGAATATTTCACGGAGCGCCGGTGGAGAAAAAATGAAAAGGCCATCAACGATAACCAGCGGAATTGACCTGATCTCCCGGACGGCCGATGATCGCCGATGCAGTGCAAAGTCATAGACGGGCGTTTGTACGGATCGTCCGGCCTTCAGGTCGGCAAGATCCTTTGCCAGTGCATCCAGATCGAGAGCGGCCGGATCATCAAAGTTGTATTCATCGGGTGCGATCCCGTCCGGAACACCCAGGTAGTAGTCATCCTGAGAAATAACAACGCTGCCGGCGTCAGCCGTCAACTCACGCAAACCACTGGCCAGCGTCGTTTTCCCTGAACCGGACCCACCCGCAATACCCACAATGAGCGTGCTTCTCATGACCGGCAGTGTCGTTCGGCGACGGTCTGTAGGCAAGCGAAATAGTTGAATGCGTTCGCTGGCGTCCTATAGGGCCGCCAAGGCTGTAGCAGTGTAACACGTAGGCTGTTAGGCAAAACGGCTGAGAGTTAGAATTCAAATATCGAAAATGCCATAGCATGAAAACAAACACAAATGCACATATTTCCTAATAGTCCACAGCCTACAGCCTATCAACCTGCGTCCTATGGGACGCTAGTGGAATGCGTTCATGAATAGGTCAGGTTGGGGGGTAGTTCCTCCTTTTCACCACCAATGGCGTGTGATATGTGGATAGGCATGAGAAGCAATCCTTTCAAGTCTGGCACGGTATCGCTGCCGATGGAGCGGACAGTGCTTGTCGTCGACGACGACAAGGAGATTCGTGAAGTACTTCGGACTGCGCTCAGCAGCCGCTATAATGTGGTTTGCGCGAAAAACACGCGGGAAGCCGACGTTGCCATTCAGGAGCAGGCGATCCATGTTGTTATTTGCGATCACTATATGCCGGATGAGAATGGGTTGCAGTTCCTTATGCGCCTGCGACTTACTCATCCGTCAATCTCCCGCATTCTGCTGACCGGCTGTGCCGAACCAGATACAATGCTCACAGCTATCAATCAGAGTGGCGTGCAACGCTATCTTGTCAAACCCCTCTCAATTGCGGAATTGCGCAAGGCTGTTGACGACGCCATGCGAGCGTATGATTCAGAAGCGAGAAGCAAGGAGTTAGGCAAGGAAAACGCTGATCTGCGCAACTCACTGCAAAGAGTGCTGTCCAGAACTACACCTCTTCACGAGTCACCGGCGAAGGTGATTGCTGCTTCCACGCTGGGGCTCCTTGCCTTGCTGGCAGTGGCGTTCCTGGCGGGTTTGCTTGCGTTTGTACTGCTCTATGCCTTGAAATCAGCGCTTGGGATTGATTTCCTGCCAAACTGGAGTCATACGGAGGTGCTGTAGAGCGGCGCGTGTGTTCGTGTGCGGCATGTCCTTATCATCAGGGCGGGTAGAGCCAGCCGCGCAGTTGTGAGCGCGGCAAAGGCTCCCGAGCGATCAAAGGCTGGGATGGCTTCCATCCCTTATCATCCAACAGTGCGCCAAACAACAATACCACGGGGCTGAGCGTCTCCTGTACCGTGAATTCGTTGTTCAACGGATCAACCCGCCCGCTGGGGCCCACCCTGCGCCAAAGCGGAATGGGCGGATCGAATTGATTGAATGGCGGCGGAAGAAACCAAATCCGGTGAATCAGTTTCGTATCTGCCGTGTCAGGAATATCCATGCCATACACATCCTGTTGCACGTGGCGAGGCACCGAGACTATTCCGTACGGGGTCAGGCCGGGGACGGGATCAGCCAAGCCGTCAGAACGCGTTTCTGCATCCTGGACGTCGCAGGGATAAACCGAGCCTATCCCGGTTGTCTGGACGACACCCAGCGCGTTGCACCCGAGATGGAAGTCCGCGCTCAGCAATGACGAAGAGAGATACTTCCGGTCACCGGTCAGTTTCCAGGCGAGTATCGAGTAGCGTGCCCATGTTGGAGCAAGTGCGAATCCCCATCGCCGGCTCTTCGCTGTATCCCACGGGTGGCGATATGGTGTTTGATTTTGCCATGCAAGGACGGTGTCAGCCTGTGCGATCAAGGCCTGGCGCGCCAAATCCGATGCCTTCCGCAGAGATGCTGGCCACTGTCCGTTCGCCAGCTCAAAGAGACCCCATGTCTGGTGAAGATAGTTCGGGTATGATTTGAAGAAACGCAGTGCATACGGCACAAAGTGCTGCTCCGCATCCGCCAGGTACGTTGCATTGCTGGTTGCCACGTATAGTTGAAGTGCGGCTTGGAGACCGGGCCAGTAGTGGCCGTCCGCAGGCTCGCGCCAGGCCAGATGCCTGGTTGCCAAACGGCCATCGGTCTTGTTCTTCAGTTTCAGCGTTACATCCACCATGTTGGCGTCTGCCCCGCTATGTATGGCCCATGCGTAGGCACGCACTGCGGATTGAAGAAGCTTGCCAGCCTCGAATGTGTTGAACGGCTTGATCAAGCGTGACAACTGCGCGGCGGATGCTGCATAATACATGGTGCTCTCGCGTGTTTCCATCCCTTTGAAGAAGTGCGCGGTATCTTTGTCCGGCATGCCCTGATGGGCCGGATGTCTCAGAGTCTCTATTCTTCCGCATACTGCGCCGCTGGCGCACTGCGCTCGCCTCCAAACCGAGAGTCCGTAGGCGACCTCGTCAAGCAGATCAGGGATTCCGTTTCCACTTTCAGGCAGATTCAACTGCCCGTCGCTAAATGCGGAGGGGTTCATCTCATAAAGGCCCATCAGGTCCCACGCGGCTTCATGGTGACTCTGCCTGCGGTCGTAGTCCGCTGCGTCGTGCCACCCGCCGCTGATGCTAAGTTTGACGCTGTCATCCGCCGTTGCCTTGATGACGGCAAAATCAAGATCGCCGGCCCAGTCTATCCGTTGCCCATTCTCATCCAGCCAGATAGGCCCGCCGTTGCCAGGCAACCGGCACGACCCTATAGGCGGAGGATGGCAGCTTCCTCGTTCCCATGCCGTCCATGGCCGGCGTAGGGCACAGCCGCAGCGCTGGTGATAGAAGGCGCGCACCGCCGTGTAGAATGCCTCCCCGTATACAGAAGGCTCAATCCGGAACGGCCAGGAACGACCCAGTCCAGGCACTCGTATATGAAATGAGCCGCTGTCACTGAATCGACTGAAATCAAGTTGCCATATATCCTCACCCGAATAGCTTACACCGTTGGTAGCTCGTGATTCGGATTCGGCGGCGCGGCGCTCAATAACCCCGGTAAAGACAACGAGCCCGTCCGTTTCCCGGCGCAGTTCAAAGGTGCGAAATGCACCAAAATCAACCGGCCCGCAACCTGGTATCCACCCGCCCAGGTAGGCATACTTTTCGGGCGCGTCAGGGCGGTAGCCGATCTGGTTGACTTTGATGGACGGAGTGATGAGATTGGAGTCGTCGAACGACAACTCCCCTTCTCTTCCGTCCCTCTGTTTCACCCGATAGGTAGCGCCATTGGTCAGGATGCCAGGCAGATGCAGGAAGGCGTAGTGCCCAACCTCAAAGTCATAGCAACCGCGCAAGGGTGAATTTCCAGCCGATGCCCGGTCACCCTGGACCTGAACCCAGGAGAACGCCATGGTTGGATGACGCGTTGATGCGTATGATGGATCGTTCGTACTGCTGATCGAGAATGCGGCCGGGTCCCTCATCCACGTGTGTTGATCGCTGAATCGTGCATAACCTTGCCGCCAGATCGCCTGGCGTTTCTTCAGTGCCGTCCAATCCGGATCCGTACCCTGCTCCAGCTTCTGCTGGTCAGGCAGAAGATGATCAAATCTCCGTTGATCTGCCTCGTAGATGCGCTGATCAGTTTCATCCATATAGTCGTTGGCCAGAACTATCCACTTCGGCGAGAGTGCCCATATCCGGTCCACCGGTCTTGCCGCGGAAACAGGTCGCCCCGCACCGACCGCCAGAACACATGTTAGTAACGCAAGAAATGACGAATAGCAGCGCACGGACACCTCACATTGCCATTGATTAGACCGGACGATAGAGACTATGGTTCTCCCTGTCAATTGGAGTCGTATATGGTCATCAGCGTCGGAATACTGGCTTGGAACGAAGCAGAGGTCATAGGAGCGTCTCTCCGGTCGCTCATGGATCAGACCCTCGTGCAGGACCTGATGTGCGGCGGCAATCGGATGGAAGTCATTGTTGTACCCAACGGTTGCTCGGATGATACAGGCAAGGTGGCCGCAGAGGCCCTTACGGCTTGCGCATCATCGATTCCGCCGGACAGGTTTACCTGGAGGGTGCATGAACTGCCTGAGGCCGGCAAGGCGAACGCATGGAATCATTACGTTCATCGATTCAGCGATCAGGCCGCGGACTACATCATTCTCATGGACGCCGATATCCGGTTCACACATCCCGGCACACTGAAGAACATGATTGCGGCGTTGGAGCAGGATTCACATGCCGTGATTGCCACTGACCTGCCTCAAAAACACGTGCTCTTCAAGACGCGCAAGACGGTGTTTGATCGCATCTCGCTCAGTGTCGGGGAGATGACCCAGGCCGCCCCGGCGCAACTGACCGGCCAGTTGTATTGCGCCCGTGGTCCGGTGCTCCGGCAAATCCACATGCCACCTGGACTGATCGTGGAGGATGGCTTCATAAAGCACATGGTATGCACTGATATGTTCATCCGTCCCACGGACAATAGCCGTATCGTCAGGGCGGCCAACTCATCGCATGTCTTTGAATCCTACACACGCATTGTCGATATATTCAACAATCAGATCCGTCAACAGGTCGCACATGCCGTTGGCATCTATCTCCGCGACTATCTCAATGCCAGGGTTGGAGAAAAGGACGCGGGTCGGATCATCAAAGACGAGAATAGTCGCGATCCTGAATGGTTTCGCGCTTTGATACGGGAGCGCGTTGAGCGCGGCGGTTGGTGGGTCATGTATCCCGGTGCGTTCTTTGTCAGATTCAGACGCCTCAGAAATCTGTCCTTCCTTCCAGCGTTCTTCAAACTTCCAGTTGCAGTTGCGGCCTCTCTGATGGATATCGTCATTCTTGTTGCCGCCAACAGCAGACTCAAGAGGGGCCAACTTAAGGGCATCTGGAAGGACACAAAATCCCATAACCTGTCGCAAGTCAACGCGCCGCGTGTTAGCCCGGATATTTCACGATAAGGACTGTTAGACGGCGTTGCCTATGCTCTGCCGGGGCGGAATAGGCTGATTGACTCTAAATAGAGCAGGTGGACATCCAGAGATGGAGAGGAAGAAAGGGACAGACTCAGTTTATTGCTTTCCTATGTCGTCGACTACGCGAGTTGATTAAGTGTAACCGATTAAGAGTGGGACTAGGCCGTAACGATTCAGTTGCGATCAAGCCGACCCTCACCCTAACCCTCTCCCTCCGGGAGAGGGAACTACTTTCTTCCTGATTGTAGTGGCACACCATTTGGTGAGCGCATCGCGCGTCCCTCTTCTA